>OIYG01002240.1_pt1 | contig 12669 bp, 15 predicted proteins | sample 1587861 | NCBI WGS metagenome assembly OIYG01 (sample SAMN03283272) | human gut metagenome | biome: human-associated habitat; material: feces | host: Homo sapiens | place: Peru | collected 2012 | reverse complement strand
TTTCCTCCTTTTCGTCCTTTGTTCTAGGTAAAACCAAAAATATTATACACGAAAATAGGTATAAAGTCTATCAACTCAATAGCCAAAATAAAAGATGTTTGCCTAGACAAACATCTTATAATAACGCACGAATCGCAAAGAAAATCAAAACAAATGCACCTAATACGATACGATACCATCCAAATACTTTGAAATCGTGTTTTTTTATGTATGACATTAAGAAGCGAATCACAAAAATAGATACGAAAAATGCTACAACCATACCAATCACTAGAATAAAGAATTCTAGAACACTAAACGCAAGCCCAAATTTCACCAACTTCAATAGACTCGCTCCAAACATAACTGGAATCGCTAAGAAAAAAGTAAATTCTGCAGCTACTGCACGACTGACACCAATCATCAATCCACCAACAATCGTAGCTCCTGATCTTGAAGTTCCAGGAAGTACAGCTGCCACAACTTGAAACAAACCAATAATCAATGCATCTTTATAAGATAAAGCAGATAAACTATTTACACTAGGACGCATATCTTTATTTCGATTTTCAATATAAATAAACGCAACACCCACTAAAATCAACATAATCGCTACGACAAAGCCATTATATAAGTGTGCATCGATCCAATCATCCAATGCCAAGCCAATAATTGCCGCAGGAATTGTAGCTACTAAAATCTTAGACCATAAGATCCAGATAGATTTCACAGAAGTATATTTTCCTTCTTTATTTTTTTTAAATGGGAAAATTTTATTCCAGTATAAAACAACAACCGCAAGAATGGCCCCTAACTGGATTACGACAAGAAACATACTCCAGAATGATTTTGATACATTCATAGGCATGATTTCTTCTAATAAAATCATATGTCCTGTTGAACTAATTGGAAGCCATTCGGTAATCCCCTCAACAATACCATACAATATCGATTTTAAAATCTCGATCATACTATCCTCCATACTACAGAAAAAGCCAGGAAATCCTGGCTACATTTTTACTTTTCAACGATTTGTTTGCCGTTGTATTCGCCACAAGAGCACATCTTGTGAGCAAGTTTATATTCACCACAATTTGGACAACGAGTCAACGCTGGTTTCACCAATTTGTAATGTGTTCTACGTTTTGCTTTACGTGTTTTTGAATTTCTTCTCTGTTGAACTGCCATGCTTGCACCTCCTAGTCATCATCCAGTTTGAAATCATTTAATTTTTCCCATCGTGGATCAATTTTTGGCTCTTCTTTATCTTGATCCGATAAAAGCTGCCAACCATCTCCCTTTGGATATTGATCTCGAGGTAAACGAGTGATACTCATTGGAGCCTCATATAATATCGCCTGGAAAATCTCTGGGTTAATATCGATTGTCTCTTTTTTCACCACGATAATTTCCTGATCTTCTGCATCCTGTACAGGAACAAAAGAATACGTTTGTTGCGACTCCGCCTCAAATGGAAAATCAATATCTTCATTTGTGATGGAATCTAGAACAATCATTGTTCCATCCATTCTCAAATCACTCGATACGAAATTCATTCCGTCAAACTCTAATGTACCCGTAACATGTACATCTGGAATAGACTTGACAGAAGTATGATGAAGCAGATCGTTTTCTTCAACCGCAATCCACTCATCAATTTCAATAATATGGTTTTTTGCATTTAAGAAGTCTTTTCTATTAAATTTCACGATCTTCACCTCATGTCGCATTTGATATTATAATAAAAGTAATTGATAAAGTCAATATTTCCACAAGAAAAAGATTCTGATATCATAATGAATATGAAAACATGTGGAATTATTACAGAATATAATCCTTTTCATCAAGGACATATCTATCATATCAAAAAAACGAAAGAATTAACACACTGTGATTGTTTAATTGCGATTGTTTCCAATCATTTTACGCAACGAGGCCTTTTTAGTCTATTAACTATGGAAGATAAAACCAAACTCGCACTCGAAGCCGGATGCAATCTAGTCATTGAACTTCCCCCTTGTTATGCAGCACAAAGCGCGGATTACTTTGCCAAATATGCGATTGAATCTTTGCACGAATTAAATATTGATCAAATCTGTTTTGGTTCTGAAACAAACGATATTCAAACTTTAAAATCCTATTCTAAACAAATGGAAGCTACAAAAACAGATCCATCGTTAAGCATGAATCAAAATCTATACACCAAAAATATTCGTCCCAATGATATTTTAGGCATTCAATATATCAAACAATGCGAAAAATACGGTATTACACCTTGTTCAATTGCTCGAAATGATACTTTTAAAAGTGCCACACAAACACGCAAAGAATACTTTGATGGTATTTCTCAATTCAATGATGCCTATTTCAATTCAAACCAAACATGGGATACTTACTATCCGTATCTAAGAAAATTCTTACTTTTAACTGACACAAATACTTTATCCACATACTTTCTAGTTAATGAAGGCATTGAATATCGCTTAAAAGAAAATGCCAAGAACTATTTGAAGTGGGAAGATTTTCTATTGGCATCCATTTCTAAAACATACACAAAAGCACGTATTCAAAGAACTTGTATGTTTATTTTGCTTCAAATCACAAAAGCACAGATGCAAGAAAACAACCATTTTAATCAAGTTATCGTATCTGGCTTTGATTCTGTTGGACAAGAGTTTTTAAAAGGTAAACCAGTCATTACAAAATTTAAAGAATTACCTAAATTTCTACAAGACATTGAACTCAAGTGTCAATATCTATCTTTTGATTCGTTTAAGGCAAGAAAGGTGATTTATTATGATCGTTAGTCTATGCATTTTAATCCTTCTTGTATGCATTTACACCCACTTCTTTCCCTTTATCCCAAAGCGAAAGAAACACTATACGTATGCATTATTGCTTGGATGTCCTGCTCATGATGATGGAACGATGTCTTCAAGTCAAATTAAACGATGTGATTTGGCTATAAAAATGTATCAACAAAATCTCTATGACACATTGATCATTTCAGGTTCAAATGTAAAGAATGAGTATGTGGAAGCCAAAGTTATGCATGATTATATTCAAAACAAAATTGATATTCCAACCATTCTAGAAACAAAAGCACGAAATACCTTTGAGAATTTCAAGTTATCTAAAGAATATATTCAAAATCAAGATGTTCTCATTCTAACATCTCAAACCCATGCCAAAAGAGCTTGCGCAATTGCCAAGCAGTTCTTTTCGAATTATGGCTGTGCCTGGTTTAAAGATTTAAAGCCAAAACACATCATAAGAGAGATTGCTTCACGTATCATCTACATTAAAATTGAAATTCAAAAGAAAATAGGAAAGTATTAAAACACCTTCCTATTGAATTGTACGAACGACTTCATTGACGCTTCGTACTTTTTTTAAGTTCGCAATTAAATTTTGTAGATGCGCCGCATTCTTAACAGAAACCGTTAGCTTTGTGGTTGCCTCTAAGTTTCCTTCATCCACAGCTGAATCTACATGTTTTAAATAGACATTGCACTGCTGCAAAGTCGTCACAATATCACTCAATAAGTAGTTACGATCATCACTATGAACCACCAAATTGACTTCATATTGTTTTTCATCCAAGCCCTCTTCCCATTGCACAGGAATCAGACGTTTCTTTTCATTCAAGATATTTGGACAATCCGCCCTATGGACCTTCACACCTTGGCCTTTAGAAATATATCCAATAATTGGATCACCCGGAATAGGTCGACAACAATTTGCCAAAGATACCGCAATTGTATCAATACCAGGAACAGTAACACCACAATTTGAATGTTTCACTTGGTGAGATGGCTGCTTGTTGTAGATCTTCATAATTTCCTGATCTTCCAACATATTCGAACGATTCTTCACCAAACGATCCACAATAGATTGTAATGAAACACGCTTCATCGCAATACCTACATATAGATCGTCCACACTCTTAAATGACAAAGATGTTAAAATCGACTCTAAACGTTTGGTTTCCATTAATTTTGAATCCAGCTTCAAACGTCTAAACTCATCTTCAAGCATCGATTGACCTAGCTTAATACTGTCCTTGCGTGACTGCTGCTCTTGTTTTTGTAAGAAAGTACGAATCTTATTTCGTGCATGCCCACTCTTAACAATTTTGATCCAGTCTGCACTTGGACCTACAGAGTTGTTGTTGGTTAAAATATCAACAACATCTCCCGTTTTTAATGGTGTGTTCAAAGGTACAATAGCCCCATTAACTTTAGCACCAACCGTTTTATTACCAACCTCCGTATGGATTCTGTACGCAAAATCGATTGGACAAGAACCTGTAGGTAACGCAATAACTTTACCTCTAGGGGTTAAACAATATACATTGGCTTCAAAAATATCTTTTTGAAGTACATTCATATATTCAAGTGGATCTTCACTCTCTTCATCGGTCATCATTGAGAAATCTCTAAACCAAGAAAGTTTATCCTCAATCTCTTTTTGTTCATACTCAGGCGCATAATTACGATTTTCTTTATACTTCCAGTGTGCTGCAACACCTCGTTCGGCAATCGCATCCATTTCTTCAGTACGAATCTGGATTTCAAAAATATTACCATGTTCTGGCTCTACGATCGTTGTATGCAAAGACTGATACATATTCGCTTTTGGCATCGCAATATAATCTTTAAAACGACCAGGAATCGGTCTATATTTGGCATGGATATAACCTAATATTTCATAACAATGCACCACTGAATCTGTAATAATACGAATTGCTAATAAGTCTAAAATTTCTTCAAAACGCTTGTTTTTTGTAACCATCTTTTTATAGATGCTGTAGAAATGTTTAGAACGACCAAAAATACGATATTGAATATTATACTCTTGTAAAATCGATTCAATATCCGAAATCATTTCTTGAACTTGACCATTACGATCACTTTCACGTTGTTTTACCAAACCTTTAATTTCTTCATACTTCTTATAATCCAAGTATTTAAAAGACAAATCTTCCAACTCGTTTTTGATTTCACTGATACCTAAACGGTGCGCAATCGGTGCATATACACTCAAGGTTTCACGCGCAATCTTCTTTTGTTTTTCCGGACGCATATACTGCAACGTACGCATGTTATGTAGACGGTCTGCTAATTTGATCAAGATTACACGAATATCTTTGGCCATCGCAATAAACAATTTACGATGATTACTTGCCAAATATTCTTCTTCATCTTTAAACTTGATGGCACCAATTTTCGTAACTGCATCCACCAAAGTTGCGATTTCTTCACCAAACAATTCTATAATCGTATCTGTAGTTACGCCTTCACAATCTTCTACTGTATCATGTAAAAGACCAGCCGCAATCGTTTTAGGGCCACAATGCATTAACGCTAATGTATTCGCCACCTGAATTACGTGAATGACATAAGGCTCTCCACTTTTACGAAACTGTCCCTTATGGTGTTCATAGGCAAAATCATATGCCTTTTGTATCAACTCAATATTTTCTGGGCGTTTTATATATGTCTGTACATTCTCCATGCACTCTTCAAAAGTAACTTGCTTTTTCTGACTCATAATCACTGCGCCCCCTTTCCTAAACTAAATTCTTTATTCTCCTTCAAAATGTGTTAAAGCACACACTGGAATATCTTTAAATTTTTCTCTTCCTTTTAAATCATCCAATTCAATCACAAAAGCTACACCGACAACGCTTGCCTGCATACGCTCAACCATTTTAATAATGGCTTCTACAGTTCCACCTGTAGCTAGTAAATCATCGATGATCACAACTTTTTGTCCAGGTAAAATGGCATCCGCATGGACACAAAGCTCATCTTGACCATATTCTAGATCATACGTTTCATTCACTGTTTCTCTAGGAAGTTTTCCTGGCTTTCTAACGGGTACAAAACCAACATTATTCTCTAAAGCTACTGGCACACCAAATAAGAAACCACGAGCTTCTGGACCAATCACAACATCGGCACCAATACTCTTCACAAAGTCATTGAATTGATCTACACAATAACGCATTGCTTTGGCATTTTGTAGAATCGGTGTTACATCTCTAAAAATGATTCCTTCCTTAGGAAATCCTGGAATACTCTCAATATAATCTTTTAAATCCATACTAAACCTCTTTCTAATTGATTCCATTTTACTACGCATATACAATCTCATCAATCACAAAATTCACCTGTTTACGCCCCTGATATTGATTGATTTGAACGGTTCCAATAAATGAATAAATCGCATTTACACTTTTTTTATACTCCACTTCACTCTGGTTAAAACGCATACATTGCAAGCCAGATTCTAAAGTATACTTACGATGTTTATGATTTTGAAAATCGTATAAACTTTTAATTTTTGGCTGAATGATTTCAAAACTAGGAAACGCAAAACCTGGACCAAACGGTCTAAGTATATCTAAAGATTGAATCGTTTCCAAACTTAATTCTTCATCATCTATGACTAATGTTTTTTTCTTCTTTACACTATACGTATATTCCTTGATACGTGTATGAATAAATTTTTCAAACAAATCAAATTCATTTAGATTCAAAGAAAAACCAGCTGCATTTTCATGTCCGCCAAACGTCACAAAATGTGGATATTCACCTAAAAAATCCATACAGTTAAAGCCCTCTGGACTTCGCATACTTGCCTTATACCCCTGCTCATTTTTTGCCAAGACGATACAAGGCTTATTAAAGCTAGCACAAATCGATCCTGCAACTAAGCCAATGATTCCCTCATGAAAGCTTGCATCTTCAATCATAAAGATATCTTCATTGCCTTTACACTTCACTAAAGCTGTTTTTTGCATCTGATCCGATAACTGTTTACGAATCGTATTGATTTGTGTAATCTGCTGACCCAATGTAAAAATACTCTCATCATCATGTGCTAAAAAATAACGAACGACATTATTCGCATTCGCAAGATTACTTAATCTTCCAATCGCATTTAATTTTGGGACCACCTGAAAACCAATACTCGTTTCATTTAACTCACGATCGGTGGCTAATGAAAATATATGTTTTTCATGCGTTTGATTCATCAAACGTAAGGCATTTTGAATCAAAGCACGCGTCTGTCCTTTCACAATCATCATATCTGAAATACTCGCAAGGCCTGCTAGCTGTAAAAGATAGTCATTGTCAACCCCTAATACACGCATACATTCATAGGCAACACCGGCTCCACATAATGTTTCAAAACAAGATTCCATCAAAGTTGGATGCACTACAATATCACAATTCACCTCTTCATCCATTGTATGATGATCCGTTACGATTACATCCATACCCAATTCTTTAGCCAACGCTAAAGCTTGCGTACTCTTAATTCCATTATCCACTGTAATTATCAAAGAGTAACCTTTTTTGTGTGCGAGTGTAACTGTCGCCTCACTTAATCCATACCCCTCTTTGATACGGTCTGGAATATAGAAACCACACTCGAGACCTAGTTGTCTTAATCCTGAAACCATAATGGTTGTTGCACTGATACCATCACAATCATAGTCACCGGCAACGATTACTTTTTCACAATTCGAAACAGCTTGTGCTATACGCTTTTTAAACCTTTCCATACATGCAGATTCAGAAATTGAATTTAAAGGCTGACTCGTTGTCCAATATTCCCATTTTGATGTATCGGGCTCTAAAAATTCTAATACTTTTTTTGTTAATTCTGTCATTTGTTCCATGCTAATTATTATACCATATATTAAAATGTTCACAGACTATTAATCTGTGAACAATTCTTTCTGATAAGGAATTTGAAGATGCTCATACGCTTTAGGCGTTACAATTCTTCCTCTTGGCGTACGATTGATAAAACCAATCTGTAATAAATAGGGCTCATATACATCTTCGAGTGTCATCGGCTCTTCTCCAATACTTGATGCGATGGCTTCAAGCCCGACGGGACCTCCTTTAAATCTTTCAATAATACCCTTTAAGTATTTGTGATCAACCGCATCCAAACCTAAATGATCCACACGAAGTCGATCTAGAGCTGTTTTGGCAATTTCACTTGAAACCACACCCTCATTATAGACTTGTGCAAAATCACGCACACGTCTAAACAAACGGTTTGCGATACGTGGAGTACCACGTGAGCGTAAAGCTATTTCTGTGACAGCATTTTTATCAATTTCCGTATTCATAACACAACTTGTACGATAAACAATTTTTTCTAAATCCGACAAATTATAGTACTCCAATTGGGAAATGATTCCAAAACGATCACGCAAAGGCGCACTTAAATCGCCGGCACGAGTTGTGGCACCAACAAGTGTAAAAGGTGGTAAATTAATACGAATATTGTGTACAGTTGCTGAATCTTTTCCTACCACAATATCTAGACAATAATCTTCCATAGCTGGATACAACACTTCTTCGACTTGTTTTGGCAAGCGGTGGATCTCATCAATAAATAAGACATCTCCTGGTTCAAGTGTTGTAAGAATTGCTGCTAGATCACCACTTTTTTCAATGGAAGGACCACTAGCTGTCTTTAGATTTCCATGCATCTCATTGGCAAGAATATAAGCTAATGTTGTTTTTCCAAGTCCAGGAGGACCGTAGAATAAAACATGGTCTAAAGCTTCATTTCTAGATCTTGCCGCATGAATAAACACATTTAGATTTTCTTTTAATTCCGATTGCCCAATATATTCATTTAAACTTTGCGGACGCAACGTCTTTTCAAAGTTATCGCACTCTTGTAAATTTCCATCTACTTCTCTAGGCATTTATCTTATACTCCATTTCTTTTTGCGAGTAAGATCAATGCTTGTCTTAGCATTTCATCTTCTCCTAATTCTGTATTTTCTAATTCCTTTTTAATTTTCGTTAATTGATTTGTCTTATATCCAAGTGATAAAAGCGCATCCTGAACTTGGCCCCACACTGGATTTGATGTAGCACCATCACTGGTTTCCAAAGATACAAACTTACCTTTTAGATCTAGAACAATTTGTCCTGCCGTTTTTGCACCAATACCAGGTAAAGACTTAAGTTTTTTGATATCATCATTTTCAATGGCTTCAATCATTTCTTTTCCCGAACATACCGACAACATAGTCTGTGCTGTTTTAGGACCAATGCCTTTCACATTGATCAAACGCATAAACACTTCATAGTCTTCTTCTTTTAAAAAGCCAAACAACAAGATCGCATCCTCACGTACATGTTGATACGTATAAAGAAACAATTCATCTCCCATTTTTTGACTTAAAGCATTTGCCAGATAGACTTCGTAGCCTACCCCATGCACATCCAACACAACACGATCACTTCGAATAATTCTTACAACGCCATTCACAAACGCAATCATATTACACCTCAACATCTAATTCTACAGGACAATGATCGGAACCATATACATCCGTCAAAATCTTGGCATCCACAATTTTATCTTTTAATTCCGGTGATACTAACCAATAATCAATTCTCCATCCCGCATTCTTTTCGCGAGCCTTAAAGCGATAACTCCACCAAGAATATTCTACTTTTTCAGGATACAAAGTACGGTATGTATCTACAAAATGAGACAATAAATACTTCTTAAAGCTATCTCTTTCTTCATCTGTAAAACCTGCATTTTTATGATTTGTCTTTGGATTTTTAATATCGATCTCTTCATTAGCCACATTAAAATCGCCACAAGCCATAACTGGTTTATCCAATGATTTTAAATAGGCACTAAACGCTTTATCCCATTCCATACGATACTCCAAACGCTTTAGACCATCACCTGAGTTTGGTGTATAAACAGTCACAACATAGTATTCAGGATATTCAAGTGTAATCACTCTTCCTTCTGTATCATGTTCTTCCATATCCATTCCATAACGAACTGACATTGGTTCTTCTTTACAGAAGATCATCGTTCCGCTATAGCCTTTTCTTTGTGCACTATTTATATATTGATAAGGATATAATTCACAATCCACTTCAATTTGATCGGGTTGTGCCTTTGTTTCCTGAATACAGAAAATATCTGCATCCAAGGCATAAAGAATTTCCACAAAGTCCTTCTTTAATACGGCACGAATCCCGTTTACGTTCCACGAAATACATTTCATAAAAAAACACCTCAGAAGCATTATACCACACCAAAAGAAAAGGCTACACAATGTGTAACCTTAGTTTTCAATAAATTCAAATTCAAAGCCTAATAAACGTACTGTATCTCCATCTTGACATCCAGCCTCTCTTAAAGCTGTATCAATTCCAAGATAACGCATTTTATTGGCAAATAGATAGAAGTCTTCTTCTGTATTCAACTTATTGATGTCAAATACACGCTCAAGTCTAGGACCTGAAACATTCCATACGCCATCATCTTCTTTTTCAATAATGATGTCTTTCTTCTTCTCTTCAAATGTATACATAACACCTGTTTCACCTGTATCTTCCGTAATTGGGAATACGGGTGTTGTCGCAAGAAGATCGGCTGCTTTTCTTAGTACTGGGTCTAAGCCTTCATGAATAATCGTTGTTGTTTCATATACAGGGATATCTGGATATTTTTCTTTAAAACGACGAACATTTTCTTCGGCATTTTCCATATCCATTTTATTTGCGACAACAATTTGTGGTCTTTCCAATAAACGAATTTGGTAAGATTTCAACTCATTATTAATGACTTCATAATCATTTAATGGATCTCTTCCATCTTCTGCACCCATATCAATAACGTGAATAATTACACGACATCTTTCAATGTGACGCAAGAACTGGTGACCCAAACCTTTACCATCACTTGCTCCTTCAATAAGTCCTGGTAAATCGGCTAGTACAAAACTTCTTCCATCTCCGGTTTGAACAACTCCAACATTTGGTGTGATTGTCGTAAATGGATAATCTCCAATTTCTGGACGCGCTTTACTAACAGCATCTAGGAATGTGGATTTTCCTACACTAGGGAATCCTACCAATCCAACATCGGCAAGTACTCTAAGTTCTACAATACAATCAAATTCTTCACCCAATATACCTTGTTCTGCATATTTAGGTGCCGTATTGTGGCTTGATCTAAAGTGCCAGTTACCACGACCTCCACGACCACCATGTGCTACAACTTGGCGTTGGTGTGGTTTTGTCAAATCGGCAAGTACTTGATTATTATCACTTCTCTTTACAATCGTTCCTAATGGAACTTTTACTACTTTATGTTCCCCATTGGCTCCGTGCATTTTTTTGTTTTTACCTTTTTCACCTGGAGTTGCGATAATTTTACGGTGATAACGTAAATCTAAAAGTGTTGTCATTCCTGGATCGGCTTCAAAAATGACATCTCCACCGTTACCTCCATCGCCTCCAAAAGGTCCACCATAGGCAACATATTTCTCATGGCGAAAACTTACTAAACCATCTCCACCTTTACCTGCTTTTATATGAACTTTGACCTGATCTACAAACATATATACCCTCCTTTCTTTCTCATTAAAAAAGATCCCAGCAACGGGATCTTAAATTTCACACTTGTTAAGCTTGTGGATAAACAGAAACTTTCTTTTTATCTTTACCAAGACGTTCGTATTTAACAACACCGTTAACTAATGCGAACAATGTATCATCAGCACCACGTCCTACGTTAGTTCCTGGATGAATTTTTGTTCCACGTTGACGATAAATAATGCTTCCAGCGTGACAAGATTGTCCATCAGCTAATTTAGCTCCTAAACGTTTTGAGTGAGAATCACGACCGTTCTTTGTAGAACCAACTCCCTTTTTAGAAGCGAATAACTGTAAGTCTAATTTTAATAACATTTTTTACACCTCCTGTACTTGTATGTATTTAGGATAACTCTCTTCAATACTTTGAAACTGAACCAATAGCGTATTCAATATGATTTGTAGTTCAGCACATTCCGTATTGTTTATTTTTAATTCAACATCCCCTGCATCTACTTTATAAGAAATGAAACTTAAATAGCCAAGCTGTGCGATTGCGTTAATACCACCAATAATAATGGTACTGGCTGCAGAACAGACGATATCTTTTCCATACTGATCATACTCAGCATGTCCATGCATAGAGATCAATGAAATCCCATGTTCATCTCTAGCAATTTTAATTTTAATCATAATTAAGCTTCGATAGCTTCAATTTTTACACGAGTGTAAGGTTGACGGTGTCCTTGTTTACGACGTGTTGAAGATTTTTTGGCTTTATATTTCACGATAGTGATTTTCTTTCCTTTGCCTTGTTTTTCAACAACACCAGTTACCTTTGCACCTTCTACGAATGGTTTACCAAATTTTCCATCAGCGTATAATACTTTGTCAAATGTAACTGTGTCTCCTTCGTTAGCTTCTAATTTTTCAACGAAGATAACAGCATCCTTTTCAACACGGATCTGTTTTCCACCAGTTTCGATAATTGCGTACATGTGTGCACCTCCTATTCATTCTTTTTTTCACATTTAGCTTGATACTCGCCATCAAGGTGTGAAATTTCAACTTAAAACCTTTTCTGGGCGGTTGCAAGTCCATACACGGAGTTTGCAACATTGATATTTTAAAGGATATAAAGCAATACGTCAAGTTAAAATTCTATTTTTTAACTCTATGTTTTATACCGATAAACTGGAATTTTCAAATTAGTCTTTGCAAATAACCTTTGAACCTTCACCGTCAATTACAATTCCCTGACGGTTGTTAATTGGGCATAGATTCAAATCCGAAAACT
>OIYG01002238.1_pt1 | contig 12689 bp, 12 predicted proteins | sample 1587861 | NCBI WGS metagenome assembly OIYG01 (sample SAMN03283272) | human gut metagenome | biome: human-associated habitat; material: feces | host: Homo sapiens | place: Peru | collected 2012 | reverse complement strand
AACTTATTGATAATTGTATAATATCAAATGAAATATATGATAAATTTAAAAGTAATGATCCACTTTATAATATAACAGTTAAAGACTATTCTAAACTATCTAACTTATCAGCTAAAGAAAATTATAATATAAATAAGTCTTTACAATTAAAGTTAGTAAAAGAAGATGATAGTTATACTGATTATTATGCAATGACCTGTGGATTCAAAAACAAAAAAGAACTTATGAAATATACTAAAGCAGTTATAAAACTTGCAAATAAAGTTAAATAAGTTTAATAAGCAGTACATCAACTGCTTATTTTTTTTATTTCATAATAAACATTTATATTTTAATAATTTTTATACCTTTTTAATAGTAATAAGGAATTAGTAGCTTGAAATTACAATTAATTCTATTGGATAATTTATTTTATCTAGGAACAGGTTCAACTGATTTTATTACAAAGTGGATCTAAAAAATAAAAGTGACCATTTTTGATCACTTTTTATAATGTATATAAGTGCTTTCAATTATTTATTAATTATGTCCCGTGTATAAAGGTATGTTGCACATGGCGGTAGGGATCCTGGAACAATGTATGGAACAATCTATGAAAAAGACATCAATTTAGATTTATCTAAAGCATTACGTGATGAATTAATATCTAAAGGAGCTATTGTATACATGACGAGGGAAGATGATAATGATTTATCTAGTAAATATGATAAGAAGAAAAAACGCGGTGATTTGTATAGAAGAATACTTTTTATAGAAGATAAAAAGAAAAAGACTGATATGTATTTATCAATCCATATGAATTGGTACAAAAACCCATCATGGAGTGGTGCTGAAGTTTTGTATCACAGTATTAATCCTAACAACAAAGTGCTAGGTGAAATATTAATGAAAAACTTTAAGAAGAATTTCAAAACTAAACGCTCATTAAAAAAGACTGATCTTTATTTATATCGCAACACTAGAAAATTAGGAGTTTTAATTGAGTGCGGTTTTCTATCCAATTCTAACGAGAGATATTTGTTAAGACAAAAAACATATCAGCAAAAAATAGCTAAATCTATTTCAAATTCTGTTATAGAATATTTTTATACAGTTTCCAATGTTGCATCGGGGTAATAATGCCCTAAAATATCAATATATGTATAACCATTTTTAGCAAGTATATTTGCACCATAACTGGAAAATGGTATTTGATATTTTTCTCTATCATTAAATTTAAAATAATAATTATTTTTTAATAAATATTCATTATTGGTTTCTTGAACGGCATCTTTAAGTTTGTTGTAATAAAAGTTAAAATCTTTTTTCCACAACTTCTGTAGATTACTTGTGCTTACGTAATCATCTTGATTTAAATAATTGTTTTCATATAAGTTTTGTAACATTTTGGTTCTACATATAATAACAGCACTTTTTAATGCTTCATCTTCATAAGTAGGTGGGATAATTTTGCTTGTAGTATTAATTATATAATTATTAATATCTACATAAGTAATCATCCCATCTTTATTTTTCATTTTAACAAAATTGGAAACAATGGGATCATTTTGGTCCAACTTATCTTTGATAAAATTATTCATTTTACTATTAATATCAATTACATCCATATGATCATTAATATCAATATCGGTTATTTCTTTATACGAAATGTATCTGTTATTTTTACTAGTGTCACTAAAGTTATTAGATAGTAACATCAAACTACCAATTATAATTCCATTTACTACAAGCATTACTTTCCTACCATTAAAATTAATATCCATATTCTTAATGTACTCACTTATTTTGTTATATAAGGACTTAATTTTATTAGTTTTATCAAACCCTATGGAAAATTCATACATATTGCTAACATATAAATATAAGACTTCCTCATCGTTAACATTTAAAATATTATGATTATAAAACATATCATCACCTATATCTATTATGAAAAAATAAGCAATATTTAATTCATGAAAAACCAAAAAAAACACAAATTAATTACAATATTTTCATAAATTTTTCATGTAATTTTATACGTTATGTGCTATAATTTACAATAGGTGAGAATATGAAGACAAAGCAGTTCAAAACTTTAGATGAACAAATAGAAATCTTAAAACATAAGGGATTGGTAATTAATGACGAAGTCTATGCAAAAGAAGTACTATTAAGAGAAAATTACTTTTTCTTAAGTGGATATAGGCACTTATTTATGAGCAATAACGATCCTAAAAAATTTATAGAAGGAACTACTTTCGAAGAATTGTATAGTTTATTTTTGTTTGACCGCCAATTCCGTAATATTATTTTTAAAAATTTATTAATTGTGGAAAACAATCTAAAGTCTATTATATCTTATCGTTTATCTAAAAAATATGGTTACAAAGAACATGATTATTTAAAGCCTAAAAACTTTGATACTAGTCCTGAAAAATCAAGACAAGTAAATGATTTAATAAAGAAGATGAAAAGACAAATTCATGTTAATGGTAGACAACATTCTGCTACTGTTCACTATCTAAGTAATTATGGATATATTCCGTTATGGGTATTAGTTAAAGTATTATCTTTTGGAATAGTTAGTGAATTATACTCTATACTAAGGATAGATGATAGAATTGCAATTGCTGAAATATATGGTATGAATATTAATGCTTTAGGTATATATTTACCAATCTTATCTAACTATCGTAATTTATGTGCACACGAAGATATATTGTTTGAAAACAAAACACAAAAAATTATAGGTAATACCATATATCATAATCTATTAAATATTGAAAAAGTAGATGGTGAATACAAATATGGTAAAAACGATTTATTTGCTTTAATAATTATAATGAAACACTTATTAACAGATACTGAAATAAAAAATATGGTTATTGAAATAGATCATGCATTAGATAATTTAAATTATAATTTATATTCTATACCAATATCTAAAGTATTAGATAGAATGGGATTTCCAGAAAATTGGGAAAATATTGCTAACATTGAAAAGGAGTGATAACAAATGCGTGGAAGAATAATTAATTTTCTACTTGTCTTGTGTGCATTTTTATTAGGTGGAGGAGTAATGTATGTAGTAATTACTAATCCATTTGGCAAAGGTAGTAGTAATCAAGCTGGAGCACTAGGATGCCAATATACTAGTTGTGAAAATAAAGTTATAGTAGATAATACAGGAATAAGTGCTGCTGTTGAAAAAGTTTATGATGCAGTAGTTATGATAAAAAACTATCAAGGAAGTAAATTAGCAAGTACTGGTAGTGGATTTGTATATAAAACTGATGAAAAATATGGATATATTATGACTAATGAACATGTAGTTGAAAACGCAACAAAATTAACAGTACTTATGACAAATGAAAAAGAAATAGAAGCTACTAAATTAGGTGGAGATGAATATTTAGATATTGCGGTATTACGTATCCCAGTATCAGAAGTGTTGAAAGTTGCCACTATTGGTAGTACTGAAAAATTAAAGTTGGGCGATACTATCTTTACTATAGGTTCTCCAGTAGGTGAAGAATATTATAATACTGTTACAAGTGGTATTATTTCTGGTATTGACCGTTTAGTAACTGTTAGCGTTAATTCACAATCAGATTGGATTATGAAAGTATCTCAAGTTGATGCAGCTATAAATCCTGGAAATAGTGGGGGGCCGCTAATGAATTCAAATGGCGAAGTAATTGGAGTTAATTCAATGAAACTAGTAGATAGTAGTATTGAAGGAATGGGGTTCTCTATTAAGATTGAAGACGCTATGGCCCATGTAGAAGAACTAGAAAAATCTCAGACAATTGAAAGACCAATGTTAGGAATAAAACTATTAAATACAAGTGATACTAGAACTTTAGCAAGTTACGGTATTACTATTCCAAATAATGCTACAAGTGGTATTGTTGTAGTAGAAGTAGTAAATGGTTCTGGAGCATCAAAATCAGGATTACAAAAAGGTGACGTAATTACTAAAATTGATAAAGAAGAAGTAATGAATGCTGCTTATTTAAAATATGTTTTATATAAATATAATGTTGGAGATAAGATAACTATTACCTATAATAGAGGTGGAAAAGAACATACAACTACTGTAACACTATCAAAATCAACTGATTAAAGAACAAGAAATTGTTTTTTTTATATTTATAAAGTATAATACTAATATAATAAAGGAGGAGAATATGGGTATTATATTATCGTTTTTGTCAGGATTATTAGATAACTCTGAAAATCAAAAGGATGAACTAGATGGGAACAATGATTTAGATTCTTTTCAAACAAATGAATTGAATAAGGGAAATTATGATAGTTGGAATTTTGAGGAAGAAGATTTGGAAGATGATGATTATTATAATGAGGATGATGATTAACAATCTTTTGGAACAATGATATTGAATTGTTCTTTTTTTATACAACAATATAGATAAATGTCATAAAATATTTCGAGGAGGAATATAGAATGGATTATAAAATTGTAGTAGATGCAGGGCATGGTGGTGAAGATCCGGGAGCTATTAATGGTAATATTAAGGAAAAGGATTTTAATCTTAAAGTAGCTAATTATATTTATAATAGGTTTAAAGAGTTAGGTGTGCCAGTTAGCATTACTAGAGATACTGATAGAACTGTTGATAGAAACGAAAGAGTTAGTAGTATACTAAATGCATTTGGCAATGATCCTAATGTAATAGTTTTGTCTAATCACATAAATTCAGGAGGTGCGAAAGGTAAGAATGTAGGCAATGCAAAATAGTATCCTGTTTGCTTTAAAAAATGATTTTGGCTTGATGTTTAAATTTCATTCTTTATTAGTCAATATATAAATACTAGTTTAATTGGTCATTAAAATGGTTGTATAAATAAATTGTTTTTAATGATAATTATACTAAAAGTATTGTTTTGCGTGTTAAATGATACAAAATACAGAAAATTTGAATTTAAATATTAAAAAAATGCAAAATTTGTTGTATAATATATAAAGAGAATAGCAGTATCATTCTTTTTTAAGATGGATACTGCTTATTTTTTTGAAGTGAGGTGTTAAAATGTATGTTCCGATATTAAAAGCTAGAAGAACAGAAATGAGAATTATAAAAGATTTAAATTATTGTTTTTCTGAAAAAATAGTTCCACTTGTCGAAGTTATTAATCAAAAAAACGATTTAAACAAAATAATTGATAATATAGATGGAAAAATGTTTTTTGTAGATTTTTTAAGAATTTCTATTGAGAAGTATGGCAATAAATTTAATCCAACAAGTGTTATTCTATCTATGAATATCAGTAGAAATGAAGACGAGTATATAGAATCGTTAAAAGGGTTACTTATTTATAATAATGTTATACCAATAATTTCAATCAAAGATAAATTTGAAATGGATGAATCAATTTTAGAAAAATTGTATAATGAATTAAGTTTAAATAATAGAAGTGTTGCATTAAGAATAACACCTGCATATATAGGAAAATACAAAAATATTTTAGAAAATGTTATACAAAAAAAAGATTACTTACTATTTGATATAGAAGAAACCAATTTATTATCTAGGGAAATCGAATTGGATGAATTATCTGATTTAACCATTTCAGCTAAAAAAATATTACTAAATAGTCCAAGAGAAAGTAGATTAACAAATGGTGAATTTGAGGAAAATGGATTTAGCCTATTAATTGATAATAGTGTTGCACGAGAATACTTAAACAGAGGGTTTTATGGCTTTGGTGATTATTGTGGATACAAGGATATTTTACCAAGAAAAAATGGTTCTAAAGGAGAAGGTGCAGCAATAGCATTGATATACAATTATGATGACAATGCATTTTTGTCTTTTGTTGAAAAAAATACCAAATTAGGAGTTGCAGGTTATCATAAAGTAATAAATGAGATATTAAAACAAAAAGATGTTATAAACGATTTTGATGCTTGTATTGCAATGAAAAAAGTTGAAGAATTTAGCGGTAGAGACAAAAAAGGTAATTGGTCGACTTGGATAGGAATAACTATTATGAGATACATCTATCAAATGTATTTAAACTTATAAAAAATACCCAAATTTAAGTGGGGTATTTTTATTTATAAATTATTTTTGGATCTAAATTATTTTTAAAAAACCATTGATAGTCTATTTCGTAAATACTATTTTGTTCAGATTCCAGAAAAGTCCATTGATTTTTGTATTTTGCTTTTAAATAATTTTTAAAAATTAAATTGATTTGATTTCTTGTTTTAATTTTTAAAATGTAATCAACTAGTTCATCTCTCGTTTGTAGGTCGTTTTTGTTAACAATAAATTCTAATTCTTTTTTTGTCAATAGTTCTAATTGTTGTTTTTCATTAATTATTTTACTTTTTTTTGCCTTTTTATATTTTTTAAAAATATATTTACCATTTTTTGTGATTTTATATGAATATATTCCACATTCATAAGGAATAGCCTTTTCAATTGAATTACAACGTTTTTCAGAACAAATAACATAAACTTTTTCAAATAGTGACATATAATCATATAATTGTTTATCTAATCTATATAGTGAATCTAAATCAGTTTTAATTTCAAATGCGACACTGTTTCCGTTTACTTTGCACAGATCTAATCTGCTTTTTCCAGAATTTAATTCAAATATTGTTATATGATTTTTTGATTTTAAAAGTATATTATTAATAAAATTAGACTTAATTGTAATTTCGTTATGATAGTATTTATTTATTAAATCATTAAATAACTTTCTTATGTTAAGATCATCATTAGTAGTAATTTTGATATATTTCGTAATAATTGTATTAAATATTTCATTAATACTATTATTAGTATCTAAAGTATTGTAATTACAGTATAGTTCTTGTGAAAGGTTAAATAGAGCTTCTGCTGTTAAACTTTTTTCAATTTCTTTGAACACTAATTCTTCATCCATGCAGTAATCACCATCTTCCTTAATATATTAATTATAACATAAAAAAAGATAAAATAGTTAGTAAAAAATATTGACCTTGTAGGTTAATTTTGGTATTATAATAGTACAAGTTTAAAAGAAGGAGTGATTCTGGTGGAAATAACATATTCTTCAAGAAAATTGGAAAAGACATTGTTAGATAAAAAATTGATAAAAAAAGAATATGGAAAGATGGCACAAGGAGTAATGAACAGGATGTCAGAGTTAAGAGCAGCAACTTGTTTAAAAGACATACCAATTACACCACCTCCTAAAAGACATAAACTTGAACCACATGCAGAAAATAAGTGGGGAATTAGTTATTATAAGAACTATAGAATAATTTTTAGCGCAGTTGGTGATTTTAATGCAGATGATTTGTCTTCAATAACAGAAATTAAAATATTAGAGTTAGAAGATTATCATTAAAAGGAGTGTGAGAAACCATGGATTATAATTATTTTACTCCTACTGGAGAACTTATTAAGGAATATCTATTGGAAAAAGGAATATCTCAAAAGGAATTAGCAACGAGACTAAATATTAGTGAAAAGCATATCTCAAATTTTTTGTCTGGGAAAATACATTTAACTGAGGAAATGGCGATTAAATTAGAGTTTATATTTAATGATATTCCAGCTTCTTATTGGTTGAATTATGAATCAAAGTATAGAGAATTTTTAGCAAAAAAAGGTTTTGATTTAAATCTTAAACAGTCGAATATTAGAGAAATCGCTAAAAAATTTAAATTTAAGGAAATTTTTCCAAAAAATTGTGAATTAGATATATTGGCACAAGCGAAAGAAGTTTTAAAATTGTTAAGTATTTCAAGTTTTGAAAATTTCGATAATTCTTATAATAATATACCTGTAGAATTTTTCCAAGATGGTGGAGAAAAAGAGTCGATTGTAATATGGATTAAATTATGTGAAAAATTAGTTAATGAGCAAAACAAAATTGATGAAGAAGCAAAATTTTCGCTAAAAAATTTGAGGGACAATTTACATAAGTTTAAAAATATTGCATTAAATAGTAATATACAAGAATCAATGAATACTTGTAGAAAATTATGTAATAAGCTTGGTATATATTTAGTAATAAGAGAACCAATTAGTAATTCTAAAGTTAGGGGCGTTTTAACTACATATAATAATAGACCTGCAATATTTTTAAGCGGAAGATATAAGACACACGATCATATTTGGTTTGCCTTTATTCATGAGATAAAACATTTATTAGATGATTATAATAAAAAAGAAGTTTATGTTTCTTTTGATGATATAGATAAATTAAGTGAAAAAGAGATTAAAGCACATGAATATGCTCGCGATTATTTTATTAATCCGGTAGATTATAAAAAGTTTATTAATGAAAAAAATTTCGATTCAACTTCATTGGAGAGATTTGCAAAAAGTCAAAATGTTAATATAGGAATGTTGATCGGAAGATTACAACATGATGGTTTTATAAGTAATTCATCGTATAATTATAAAAAAAATAGAATGTAGTTATGAATAAAAACTCGCTAAGGTATACGAGTTTTTTATGATATAATTGTAATAGGTGATATTTGTGATAAAAGTAGTTGCAGCTTTAATTGAAAATGATGATAAGGTATTATTGGCAAAACGTTCTACAGGAGATATTAATGTACTTGGGAAATGGGAGTTTCCTGGCGGTAAAGTGGAAAAAGATGAAAACGAATTTAATGCAATTGAAAGGGAAATAAAGGAAGAGTTTGAACTTACAATTAAGGCTAGGGAATTTATAGTTAATAATATATGTGAGTATCCAACAAAAGTTGTTGATTTAAGATTATATAGATGTGATTATGTATCTGGAAACTTCAATTTACATGATCATTCAGAATATAAATGGGTAAATAAAGAAGAATTATTAGATTATGATTTAGCCCCTGCTGATATTCCATTAGCAGAGTATGTAAGGAAGGTAAAGTAATGAAAGATGGTATTTATGAACAACTATTAAATAATGAGTTAAAAAGTAAATTAAATGAATCAGAATGTTTTTATAAAACTAGTACAATTTTAAAATCACCAGAAAATGCAAAAAATTTAATTACAGAATATTTAAAAGAAGTAACAAGAAAAGCAATGGATTGTATTCAAGAAAATAATGTTGATTTAGAAGATAGTGAAAGAATATTAAAAGAAATTGAAATATGTAATGAGATATTAAATTTATTAAGAACAAAATTAGATTTTGATGAATATAAGGAATTAGATTTATCTATGGATGCAGAAGTTTTAGAGTATGCTTTTAGAAAATTAAATCATAATTCTTTTGATGGAAAAAATATTGTTAGGCCAGTTACTTCATTAGTGGAGCCAACTTTATTTACAAATAGTTCTAAAGAAATATCATTATTATCAGAATTAAGAAAGGAAATTGCATCATCAGATGAAGTAATGTTATTAGTTTCTTTTATTAGAATGACCGGTTTAATGCCTATTTATGATGTTTTAAAAGAATTTACCACAAAAGGTAAAAAATTGAGAGTTATATCGACTACCTATACTAAAGCAACAGAATATAAAGCTATAGAAAAATTATTAGAATTACCTAATACTTCAATAAAAATTTCATATGAAACTAATAATCAACGATTACATGCTAAGGCATATATATTTAAAAGAAATAATGGTTTTTCTACTTTCTATATAGGTTCATCAAATTTATCAAAATCTGCTCTAGTATACGGCGACGAATGGAATGTTAAACTAACAGAAAAAAATTCACCACTGATTTTTCAAAACGTTATTTCTGAATTTGAAACATACTGGAATTCATATGAATATAAAGTATTAAATAATACTGCTGAAGATAAATTAAAATTGAAGGAAGCATTATCATACAAAACTGAAAATTCAAATTTTTATCAAAATTTGATGACATATAAACCTTATGATTATCAAGAACAAATATTAGAAAAATTAGAAGTTGAAAGAGAAATATATCATAGAGATAGAAATTTAGTCATAGCAGCTACGGGAGTGGGAAAAACAGTACTTGCTGCATTTGACTTTAAAAACTTTTTAGAAAAAAATCCAAATGCTAAATTTTTGTATGTAGTGCATAGGGAAGAAATTCTAAAAAAGAGTTGTGATACTTTTAGACAAATATTAAAAGATGCAAACTTTGGTGAATTATATGTAGGCAATTATAAGCCAAACAATATAAACAGGTTGTTTACAACACCATTGGGACTTGAGAATATAATGAAGAAGGTTGATGACAATTATTATGATTATATTGTCGCCGACGAAATTCATCATGGTGCAGCTAAAACTTATGATAATTTTCTTAATTATTTTAAACCAAAGATATTATTAGGATTAACTGCAACTCCAGAAAGAATGGATGGCAAAGATATAACAGAATATTTTTGTAACACTATTGCAGCAGAAATGAGATTGCCAGAAGCAATTAATAATAAATTATTAGTTCCATTTCAATATTATGGAATTACTGATCCAACAGATTTGAGTAATGTAAGATGGTCTTCATTTGGTTATAATAATAGTGATTTAGATGAATTATTCGTTGAGAATGAGGATAGTGCAAATATAAGAGTTAATACAATTATTAATAATTTATTTAAATATATTGATGATTTAGATAAAGTGCATGGCTTAGGATTTTGTTCCTCAATTAATCATGCTAAATATATGGCTGACAAATTTAATGAAAATAACATACCATCTATATGTTTGACTGGTAATTCGGATAGTAACTTAAGAAATACTGCAATAAAGGACCTTGAGTCAGGAAAAATTAAATTTGTTTTCACTGTTGATTTATATAATGAAGGCGTTGATATTCCTGGCGTAAATATAGAATTATTATTAAGACCCACTGATTCTTTAACTATATTTTTACAACAATTAGGAAGAGGACTTAGAAAACATAAAGATAAAGATTATTTAATAGTTTTGGATTTTATTGGAGAATGTAATAAACATTTCAATTATGCAGATAAATTTAAAGCCTTAATTGGTATGAAAGATGTTAGTATTAAAGAAGCAATTTCTAATGGATTTCCAATATTGCCAGTTGGATGTTCAATTGCTCTAGAAAGGGTAGCAGAAGAATATATCTTGTCTAATATAAAAGCTAATATAAACAGTAGACAAGTTATAATTGAGATGATTCAAAAGTTTGAGGAAACAACACACAAAAGATTAAGTTTATATAATTTTGTTCATCATTATAGAATGGATATTAACGATATTTATAAAAAAGATGTGTCTTTTTATAGATTGTTGACAGAAGCGGGAATTAGAAAGTTTAAAGAAAAAAATAATACAGAAAATGCAATCGTTGGAAGATTAAAAAATTTATTAACAATTAATTCTCCTAAATTTATTAATTACATGAAATCAATACTAAATAATGATGATGTAGTTCATAATGAACTATTAGACAGAATGACTTATTATACCTTATTTAATAAAATACCAGAAAAAGAAGGATTCAATAACATAATAGAAGCATTAAATTTTATTAAAAATTCAGAATGTTTAAATTATGAAATAAATGAAATATGTGATTATTTATATAATTCATTAGAAGTAATGCCAATAAATAATAATTTAAATTTTGAGTGTCCACTTGAAGTCTATGGAATTTATTCACAAGCACAATTGTATTCTGGATTAGGCGTATTTAGTGAAAAATATGCAGGACCAATGTTGCAAGGGGTATGGTATTTAAAAGAACATAACCATGATATTTTCTTAGTAACAATTAATAAAGAATCAAGCCACTTCGGTGAAACAATTGCTTATGAAGATTATGCTATAAATGATGAGTTGTTTCATTGGCAAACACAAAATTCTGTGGCCGATGGTAGTAGTATTTTAAATAGGTACATTAATTCTGATGGAAGAGTAAGTATATTTGTAAGAATAAATAGAAAAGAAAATGGCCAAGCAAGTCCATATATATATTTGGGGGAAGCTGATTATATATCACATAGTGGTTCTAAACCAGTTGGAATTATATGGAAATTTAAACATAAAATACCGGCAAAATATTTAGATAAAATGACAAAAAATTAAGAAACATACTTAAATAAACAAAAATTTTTTTCATTATATTGTCATTTTGATTTACATAATAATGTTCTCTTTTTTGACATTGACTTCTAATATATTTACGATATAATTATTATAATATAGCAATGGTTCTAAGATATGAACTATTAGATGCTAAAATACTATATTCAGTTTATGAGTATAGTATTTTTTTGTAAGGAGGAATTGTTATCTAAAATTATATAAACAAAAAGTATGTACCAAGAAATTATAAAAAAATAAATAATTAAGGTACCTAAAAAAGTTGGTTTATGTGTGAAAAGAGGTTCATAATTATCAATTTTGTTAATCCAAAAGTATGCCATTTGTATAACCATTTGTGTGTCTAACGGCTATTTTTAATGCAAAATTTGCTGTTTTTAGTTAACCCAATAGTATGACATTTATTTTAATGTATGACAAATTATTCTTTCATAAACCCTTTAAAATAGGGTTAAACTCCCCACTGGGAAGTTGTTGTCAGACATCGTTATCCTGCTAAAAATAAACACACGGAATATTTAGAAAATTAGAGAATTGAAGTCATAAGTTATGTACCCAAATTTATATAAAAACAATAAAAATCTTATTAAGGAGGAGTGATTTATAAGATGTAGAAGTAATATAAATTTAAGTTTTAGGAATATATTTAAGTATGAAACCAAAAGGGGT
>OIYG01002237.1_pt1 | contig 12692 bp, 9 predicted proteins | sample 1587861 | NCBI WGS metagenome assembly OIYG01 (sample SAMN03283272) | human gut metagenome | biome: human-associated habitat; material: feces | host: Homo sapiens | place: Peru | collected 2012 | reverse complement strand
CAAGATTACCTTCGTGAGATCCTTGCCTCGGCCATAATTTGATGCGGTTGCCCTGCCTGTCGGCTTCTGTCGGCTTCCGTCTTTCCGGCGGCTATACTATTTTGTGTTGTGTTTACTCCATGCCGTGAGGTAGTTGTGCCACGCTTCATTAGGATAATTGTCTGTCTCGGCATCAATTAGGTATAGAAAAAGTGCAAATCCGGCTTTATCGCCGTTGACGCCCCATTGGCTGAGTCCGTGATGCATCTTAAGACTTGTAATCTTCACACCCGAAGGTGTCTTTACATACCTTGCTTCAAAGGCCGGCATTCCTGTCCAACTACGATAATAGCGGATGGCTTTATCGTCGCAGTACATAAACCAATGGTCCTCCACTGCATCAGGAATATGCCCCCGACGAAGGATATCCATATCCGCTTCCGAGACATCAATATCGGTTTTCATAAAAGTTATGTCATTTTCTTCGGGCCATGGTTCAGTCGACCATGAATCTTTCGTGGCAATTTTCGTCTTGTCCGGCAAAGGATTTTCGCCGTTAAAATAGCGTCCCATATTGCCAAGTCCGAGTTTCCAGAGCATAATAGCGCTCTGCGCCATAAGCTGTTTATGCTCCTCTCGACGCATCTTGACCCCTTTGCGGAAATCACGCATGACCTTACCCATATACTTAGGAAGGTAAGACAGCGCTTTTTTCTTTATCCATTCGGGAATTTCCCAGATAGCTTCGGCGATGCCGCCAACGATAGCACCAAGCGTATCGGCATCAGCTCCGAGACTGACAGCTCGTCGGATGGCATCCTCGAAAGAGTTACTCTGTCCGATTATCCATAGTGCCACAGGGACAGTCCCTTGACAAGTCTCATCAAAGTGGTTTTTGACTTGATTGATATTGACATCCATATTGTAGTGCATATTGGCACCAAGCTCTATTAGGGCTTGTTTTATTTCATCCGGCTTTTGACCGCCGCTACGTCGCTGTAAGGCGCCGAAAATTGCGATGGCTATACATGTGGCACCTTTTACACCCATTTCATGATTATGAGTACATATAGCACTTTGAGCAGCAGCATTGTAGACCTCCGATGTTTCAAAGAACCACCAGCCGACAGGGCTTACTCTCATTGCCGAGCCATTGCCGAAAGAGTTGTACGGCTGAGGGTTGTCACTGCGCACCCATGCAGCAAATCGGCCTCCGTAACCGCCCTTGGGATTAGGATAGCGACGGCACCAGTCATGCAAGCTTTCGCCAAAATCACGATCGCGTAGCAAAGCATCGGCTATAGCGATAGTACAGATTGTATCGTCAGTGAAACTTGCTTCATTCGGGAAAAATTCAAAGTCATAATCATTTGTGGGATTGAATTCGTAGGCAGACCCTACAATATCTCCGATAATTGCTCCTATCATAGCATTTAATCTTTTTGTGTATTTATAACGCAAAATTACGCAATATATTTGAAGCCTCCAAATTTTCAACGTACAAATTACGCATAAATTTTATCAAAATACAAATTTGACAGCCCGAAAGGCGAAAAACACCCGATACGCGCACAATTAAGGAATTTTTTCGCTAAAAAATTTTGGGCGTCATTTACAAATGTATAACTTTGTAGCGGATTTTGCGGGCGCACGAGCGTGCTCGCAACATCACCCTATACGCAACCAAATAACACCCTATATATTATTGTAGACCAGTTATGGCAGAAAACAAAGAAAAACTATTCGACCAGTTCCCTCCCGTCAGCTATGATGAGTGGCGGAAGAAAGTCGAGACGGACCTCAAGGGTGCCGATTTCGACAAAAAGCTGGTATGGAGAACCAACGAAGGATTCAATGTCCAGCCTATCTATCGCATAGAAGACATCGAAGACTCCAAAACAACCAACTCGCTTCCGGGACAATTCCCTTACGTACGCGGTACGCGCACCGACAATGATTGGTATGCTCGCCAGGAAATCCTCGCCGAAGATCCCAAGCAGGCCAATGCCGATGCACGCGATGTGCTCACTCGCGGCATCACATCCCTTGGATTTAAGGTCGCTGAGGCTGCCGACGTTCCCACACTACTCAAAGGCATAGACCTGACCAAAGTCGAAATCAACATCGACTGCTGCCCCGGCAAAGCCGTAGACGTAGCCAAGGCTCTTGTAGAGTACATCAAGGCACAAGGTGCCACTGAAACTTTCCGTGGGAGCATTGCCTTCAACCCTCTACGCAAGGCTCTTCGCCACGGAACTCCTCTGTGCGACAGCGTGGTATCTAAGGCCGTAGCCCTCATTGAGGCTGTCAAGGACATTCCCACACTCCGCGTTATTGATGTCGACAGCGCGATGTTCTGCAATGCAGGCGCGTTCATCTACGAAGAACTCGGATACGCACTGGCTTGGGGCGCACAATGGATGACAGCCCTCACCGAGGCCGGCGTAAGCGTCGATGAAGCCGCCCGTCGCATCAAATTCGATATGGGCGTATCCTCCAACTTTTTTATGGAAATCGCCAAATTCCGCGCCGGACGTATGCTTTGGGCCGACATCGTCAAACAATACAAGCCCGCAGACGAAGCCGCAGCCAAGATGATGGTACACGCCTCCACCTCGCGCTACAACCAAACAATCTTTGACGCACACGTCAACCTTCTGCGCAGTCAAACCGAAACAATGTCCGCAGCCGTTGCAGGTGTAGACTCCATCACCGTCACCCCATTCGATGCACCGTACAAAAAACCGGATGCATTCTCGGAGCGCATCGCCCGCAACCAACAATTCCTTCTCAAAGAGGAATCGCACATGGACAAGGTCGTCGACCCCGCAGGCGGTTCGTACTACGTGGAGACACTCACCGTATCCATAGCTCGCGAAGCTTGGAAACTCTTCCTGTCCATAGACGAAGCCGGCGGATTCTTTGCCAAAGTCGCTGACGGAACCGTACAACAGGCCGTCACCGAGGCTTCCAAGAAGCGCCACACCGACGTTGCTCGTCGTAAGGAGATACTTCTGGGCACCAACCAGTACCCCAACATCAACGAAATGGCCGCTGACAAAATCGAGATCAAAGATAGCGAAGGCCAATGCGGATGCGCTGCCGAAGGCGATCCTGCCAAGGCTCTGCCCACCAAGCGTGCAGCCTCCGATTTCGAGCAACTCCGTCTGGCCACCGAGGCCGCAGCCAACCGTCCCAAGGTGTTTATGCTCACCATCGGCAACTTGGCTATGCGTTTGGCTCGTGCTCAATTCTCCAGCAACTTCTTCGGATGCGCCGGATACGAAATCATTGACAACCTCGGATTTGACACCGTGGAGCAAGGTATCGATGCCGCTCTCGAAAAGAAAGCCGACGTTATCGTATTGTGCTCCTCCGATGACGAGTACGCCACCCTCGCTCCCGAGGCATTCAAATACCTCAACGGCCGCGCACAATTCGTCGTTGCCGGCGCTCCCGCCTGCATGGACGACCTCAAGGCCCTCGGCATCAACGACTACGTACACGTACGCGTCAATGTTCTGGACACCCTCCGCGACTTCAACAACCGTCTTCTCAAATAACCCACGTGCCGTATGAAACCAGATTTCAAAACAATAGACTTTACCAAAGACGGCTTTGGTCCCGTCGCCACCCCGGCACCTACAGTAGCCGACGAAGACAAGTGGCTTACACCGGAGCTCATTCCCGTCAAACCCATATACACCAAAGAAGACCTCCAAGGCCTCGAACACCTGCATTACGTATCCGGCATACCCCCCTTCCTGCGTGGCCCGTATAGCGCAATGTACCCCCTGCGTCCTTGGACCATCCGCCAATATGCCGGCTTCTCCACCGCCGCCGAGTCCAACGCCTTCTACCGCCGCAACCTTGCCGCCGGTCAGAAAGGTCTTTCTGTTGCATTTGACCTTGCAACGCACCGCGGATATGATGCTGACCACCCTCGCGTAGTGGGTGACGTCGGCAAAGCCGGTGTGTCCATCTGCTCGATCGAAGATATGAAGGTCCTCTTTGACGGTATACCTCTGAACAAGATGTCCGTGTCCATGACCATGAACGGCGCCGTACTTCCGGTACTCGCATTCTACATCAATGCAGGTCTCGAACAAGGTGCCAAACTTGACGAGATGGCCGGTACAATCCAGAACGATATTCTCAAGGAATTCATGGTGCGTAACACCTATATCTACCCGCCTGAATTCTCGATGCGTATCATAGCCGACATCTTCGAGTACACCTCGCAGAACATGCCCAAATTCAACTCGATATCCATCTCAGGCTACCACATGCAAGAAGCCGGTGCCACCTGCGACATCGAGCTGGCTTACACCCTGTCCGACGGTCTCGAATACCTCCGCGCCGGTGTCAACGCCGGCATGGATATCGATGCCTTTGCACCACGTCTGTCCTTCTTCTGGGCCATCGGTATGAACTACTTCATGGAAGTAGCCAAGATGCGTGCAGCTCGTATGCTTTGGGCTAAGATTGTCAAGCAATTCAACCCCAAGAACCCCAAGTCTCTCGCACTGCGTACCCACTCCCAGACATCCGGATGGTCGCTCACCGAGCAAGACCCCTTCAACAACGTAGGACGAACCTGTATCGAAGCTATGGGCGCCGCTCTGGGTCACACTCAGTCACTGCACACCAACGCGCTTGACGAAGCCATCGCCCTGCCTACGGACTTCAGTGCCCGTATCGCCCGTAATACGCAGATCTACATCCAGGAAGAGACTATGGTCACCAAACAGATCGACCCCTGGGGCGGATCGTACTATATCGAAGCGCTCACCAACGAAATCGCCCACCGCGCCTGGAACCATATTCAGGAAATCGAGAAACTCGGCGGTATGGCCAAGGCTATCGAAACCGGACTACCCAAACTCCGTATCGAAGAAGCAGCCGCACGCACACAGGCTCGTATCGACAGCGGACGTCAGACCATCGTCGGTATCAATAAGTACCGTCTTGACCACGAAGATCCCATCGATATCCTCGAAATCGATAATACCGAGGTACGCAAAGAGCAAATCGAACGACTCAACGACCTCAAGGCTCACCGCGATACCGCCAAAGTCAAAGAGGCTCTTGCTGCAATCACCGAATGCGTACGCACCAAGAAAGGCAACCTGCTGGACCTCGCCGTCAAGGCAGCCGGACTGCGTGCAACCCTCGGCGAAATATCCGATGCCTGCGAAGAAGTCGTAGGACGTTACAAAGCAATCATCAGAACCATCTCAGGAGTGTATTCAAGCGAAACAAAGAACGACCCGGACTTCAAGAAAGCCCAGGAAATGTGCGCCGACTTCGCTCGTCGCGAAGGTCGCCAGCCGCGTATTATGATAGCCAAAATGGGACAGGACGGTCACGACCGCGGAGCTAAAGTCGTAGCAACAGGCTACGCCGACTGCGGGTTCGACGTCGACATGGGTCCCTTGTTCCAAACCCCGGCAGAAGCCGCACGCCAAGCCGTAGAAAACGATGTGCATATCCTGGGCGTGTCCTCCCTTGCCGCAGGTCACAAGACACTCATACCTCAGGTTATCGCCGAACTTAAAAAACTCGGTCGCGAAGACATCCTCGTCACCGCCGGCGGCGTAATACCTGCACAGGACTATGACTTCCTCTATAAGGCAGGTGTCGCAGCCATCTTCGGCCCCGGTACACGCATTCCAGCTTCGGCAATCAAGATGCTCGAGATTCTCAACGCCGCCGAAGCCGAGGCATAATCTGCACAATTTCAAAGCCGGGGAATCCGGCCACGATTTTCATCCATAGCGAAAGCCGCACCCCAATTCAATAGAGTGCGGCTTTCTATTCATAGCCACTAACCGTTCATATAAAACGGTTGGAATTCAACCGCCTATCCCGATAACGAAAACTTTAACATTTTTTATTTAAATAAAATTTGGTTTATAATATAAACCGCTTCATCTTTGCAGTCGAAAAGTGATTGGAGCGACAACGCGCGAGTTTGCTCTTTTATTTTTCTCGACATGGTTTACGGTATAAACCGCTTTGTGAAACAATAAAACCTCCAAATATGGAAGAAAGAAAAATAACAGAATTTGAGAGCATCGAAATCATAACCTCGATGATATCGCGAACCAAAGACCGACTCGTCAAGGGGAGCGGCAACATCCTACTTATGTGGGGATATCTCATAGTGGCCGTAACGGCTCTCATCTGGGTGCTTCTCGTCACCACCCACAATGCCGCATACAACTGGTTCTGGTTCCTCATCTGGATAATCGGCGGCATAGCCACGCCGATCATGGCGAAAAAACAGCGTGTTGAAACGGGAACGAAAAGTTACACGGATCGGCTTTCCTCCCAAATATGGTCGATTGTTGGCTATGCCGCGATAGCTTCAGCTTTCCTCTGCCTTGGCTTTCTACTCTTCGGAGGAAAGGACGCATGGAGCATGATGTTTGCCCTTGCGCTTGTCATCGTTCCTATGGCTGAAATCATGCAAGGTCTTGTTATCAGGGAGAAATGCCTTATAACCGGAGGATCTATCGGTCTTTTGCTCGGACTCTTTACCCTCTGCTGCATTGCCGCCCATGTGAAATTGGTCGCAACATGGTTCATGCCGATGTTCATTATTGCTTTTGCAGCCATGATGATTATCCCGGGTCATATCCTCAACCATAAAGCCAACCGCAAATGAAGGAACTGAATCCATTGCTGCACTCTCAACTGAGGCTTGCCGTAATGTCGATTCTGATGAACGTCGAAGAAGCCGATTTTGTCTATCTTCGTGAGAAAACCGAATCGACAGCGGGCAACTTGAGTGTGCAACTCGACAAACTTTTTTCAGCCGGATATATATCCGTAGAGAAGGGTTTTGTCGGGAAGAAAACTCGCACTACGTGCCAAATTACCGAAGAAGGCCGTAAAGCCTTCGAAAACTATGTAGATGCACTGAAACAATACGTCAACCTCCAATAAACCTTGCAATAAATACAGTTTTCTTCTCATACCAAGGGGCTGCACCTCAAATTAGGTTCAGCCCTTTGTGTTGTCGCATACACATTAGGCGACAAGGGCAGATACGGTAGTATCATGTATTTTTTGTAACTTTGTACACAAAAACGACTCCACTGCGGGCTCGCCGAATCCGTTAACGATGGTACATAATAGCCACCATACACACCGCCGGCAGCCACTAACAACGACAATAAATGACCGTTACACTCACAGTCTTGGCCCTTACCGTGGCCATGTTCGTTTGGGGCCGCATACGTTCAGACGTTGTTGCCCTGACAGCACTCGCCGCTCTCCTCGTGAGCGGAATACTCACCCCCGCCGAAGCACTCGCCGGATTTGCCTCACCCATAGTAATTATGATGGCCGGATTATTTGTCGTAGGCGGCGCTGTTCTACGCACCGGTTTGGCACGTGCCGTAGGCTCGGGATTGGTACGCGTGGCACACGGCAAGGAAACGCCGACCTTCCTATTGGTTATGGCCGCTACTGCCTTCATCGGCGCATTTGTCAGCAATACAGGCACCGTTGCCTTGATGATGCCCATTGTCATAAGTATGGCCGCACAAGCCGGTTTCCAAAGCTCACGTCTACTTATGCCTTTGGCTTTTGCCGGAAGTCTCGGCGGAATGCTCACCCTTATAGGTACCCCCCCAAACCTTGTTATAGATGAGGTGCTTGTCGAAAACGGATACCAAGGCCTCGGGTTCTTCGAATTTCTGCCCGTGGGTGCTGTCTGTCTGGCAATAGGCATCGCCGTACTATTGCCTCTAAGCCGTATGCTGGTATCCAAAAACCGCAGCAAGCATCAAGACGAAGACGTACACAAGACGCCCCAAGACCTTGCACGTGAATACAATCTACCCGGACGCATACGTCGTTACACCGTTGAGGCCGGCACAGCGGCAGCCGGTGCATCGATACGCGACCTGGATACACAGGGTCGCTACGGCGTGGCCATATTCGAAATACGCAACGAGCGCCGCTCTTCCTTAGGGCTGCTACGCGACATCACACAAGATATTGCCGAAGCCGCCACCGTACTTGCGCCCGGGGACACAATCTACGCCGGAGGTGAGAGTCAAGATTTGGACACCATGGCCGCCGAGCTGGGGCTGCACCGCTGCGATGACGGCGATAGCAGCCTTGAATTCTACGATGTGGGACTTGCCGAAATAGTCGTAATGCCCGATTCGCGTCTTGAAGGACTACGTATACGCAACTCCGGATTGCGAAAGGCCCACCACATCAACGTCATCGGAATTAGACGAGGCAACAGCTATATCACTGACCAAATAGCCGACACAAAGATGCACTGCGGCGATGTCCTACTCGTCCAAGGCCGTTGGGACGATATTCAAAGCCTCAATTCCGAAGCGGACAATTGGGTAGTCATTGGACGACCCGAACACGCAGCCGACCGCGTACTCTTAGACTACAAGGCTCCGGTAGCGGCGGCAATAATGCTGCTTATGATTGCCATGATGGTATTCGATTTTGTTCCCGTAGCTCCGGTTACAGCCGTTATCATTGCCGCACTGCTTACCATCTTCACTGGATGCTTCCGCAATGTTGAAGCTGCATACAAGACCATCAATTGGGAAAGCATTGTGCTCATAGCCGCTATGATGCCTCTATCCACGGCACTCCAAAAAACCGGTGTATCATCCGCTGTCTCACAGACATTGGCAGACAGTCTCGGCTCGGCCGGTCCTACGGCCATGCTTGCCGGATTGTATATTGCCACATCTCTGCTCACGATGTTTATCAGCAACACCGCCACCGCCGTACTGATGGCACCGATAGCCATCGCCGCCGCCACTCAGACTGCGACCAGTCCTTATCCATATCTTTTCGCTGTTACCTTAGGCGCAAGTATGTGCTTTGCCTCGCCATTCTCCACACCGCCAAACGCTCTTGTAATGAAAGCCGGTGGATATACTTTTATGGACTACGTGCGCGTCGGGCTGCCGCTACAAATCATCGTGGGCATCGCTATGATTCTGCTACTACCGCTACTATTCCCATTCTAAACACGAATATAACCACGCTATAACACGACGACTGATGCTTTTGGCCATGACGCGAACCTCTGTAATTAGCGCCTTTTTCCGCACAAAGACCGAGAGAATGTCGTGCACGCGTTAAATTGAGTTAAACGCGTAATTAATAACAAGACGCTGCGTCTAACAATAAAAAAATACGAATAAGCAATATGTATCTGCTCGAAGCCAACAATATCACAAAAAATTACACCGGACACCTGGCACTGGACAATGTATCCATGCACGCATCCCAAGGCAAAGTCCACGGGCTGCTCGGTCCCAACGGTGCCGGGAAAACCACACTGATACGCATCATCAATCATATCACCGCCCCCGACAGCGGCGAGGTGCTGCTGGACGGACACCGTCTCACGGCAGCCGATGTCTCACGCATAGGCTATTTACCCGAAGAGCGCGGACTCTATAAAAAAATGAAAGTCGGCGAACAAGCCGTATTCTTTGCCCGCCTTAAGGGAATGAGCCGTAACGATGCACGTGCCGCCGTCAACGAGTGGTTCGAAAGGCTGGACATCACCTCTTGGTACGACAAAAAGGTCGAGGAACTCAGCAAAGGTATGGCTCAGAAAGTCCAATTTGTCATCACGGTTCTCCATCGCCCCACCCTGCTGATTTTCGATGAACCCTTCAGCGGCTTCGACCCCATAAATGCCGATATTCTGCGTCGCGAAATACTGCGTTTGCGCGACCAAGGCGCTACCGTCATTTTCTCGACGCACAACATGTCCAGCGTCGAAGAGATATGCGATGACATCACTTTGATAAATCGTTCGCGCGTCATTCTTGACGGCGAGGTCAACGCCATACGTCGCGAATACGGCGGCGGTCGCCTATACATCGATTATGACGGCGATGGTGATACATTGCGCCAAGCTATCACAGCCATCGACGGCATACATCTGGAAAGCAACGGGCAAGGCATCGAAGCTGCACGTCTCAACGGTGCAAATGCTCGCGCCATCATTACGGGCGTGGACACGGACGACATTCGCGCGGCCGTTATTGCAGCCGTCAATCCGGCAGTATCCATACGTGCCCTGGGCACATATATGCCCTCTATGGACGATATATTCATCTCGGCAGTCAAAGCTTCGCAAAACGCTGCCGAACATTAAGGATTTACCCGATCCATAAACATCATAATTCTACAAACATCCGTCATTCCACATTAATATAATATAATGTCCAATCTTTCCATCGTCATAGCGCGCGAATACCTACAGCGCGTTCGTCGCAAAAGTTTCATCATCTCCACCATACTGATGCCGGTGCTGATGCTCGGGCTTATGGCCGCTCCCGCTCTCGTAGCCGCATTCTCCGGGCCCGAGGAAAAAGTCATTGCCGTCATCGACCCGCAATGCCAAGTATCACAGCTTCTCGCCGCTTCCACGGATAAAGCAAGTGCCATCACCTTTGTTCCCACCGATTTGTCCGTCGATTCGGCCAAAGCCGACCAACGCTACGATGCCGTACTCGATTTGGGCCAAAACGTGGTGGCCGACCCATCGCATATACGCCTGTACACTCGCGGTGCAGCAGCCATGCAAACCGAAAGCGCTATCTCGCAGGCTATCACACAAGCCGTACGCTCCATACGCATCGATGATATAAAGGGTCAAGTTCCCGAGATAGACAAATATCTCGAACAAATCGAGCCGAACATCGCCCTGGACACTATGCGCATAGACACCGAAGAAGAGCAAAGTACCTCCTCGGTGACATCCTATCTGGTAGGCATGGTAATGTCTCTGATGCTGTATATGTTTATCATGCTCTATGGCCAAATGGTCATGACATCAATCATTGAGGAAAAAACCAACCGCGTCCTCGAAGTGGTAGTATCGTGTGTCAAGCCCACCTCACTTATGCTTGGCAAAATACTTGGCATAGGCGCCGTGGCACTCACCCAGATAGCGATATGGTTTGTCCTCATATCGTCCTTCACCACTTTTGCCATGCCCTCGCTGACGGCTTCGCTGCTCAACTCCTCAGCCGACATCGACCTGCTCAACGCCATAAATATGCTTGGCAACACCGGATTTATCATTTCATTGTTCACTTATCTGGCTCTCTTCCTCATCGGCGGATACCTCTTCTACTCGGCCATCTACGCTGCAATAGGCTCGGCTGTGGATAATATCCAGGATGCCTCACAGCTTCAGTCTCTGGCTATGGTCCCCATCATACTTGGCCTCATATTCAGTATGAGCGTCGTATCCGATCCCAATTCGGGTATGGCTGTTACAATGTCTATGGTGCCTTTCACTTCGCCTATGGTGATGATGGCTCGATTGCCCTTCGGTATCGAAACCTCGCAATGTATCGTCTCGCTGGCCATACTCTATATCTCTACAATTGTTATGATATGGTTCGCTGCCAAAATATACCGCGTAGGCATATTCATGTACGGCAAGAAACCCACGATAGGCCAAATGCTGCGCTGGGCTCGCTATAAGTAACCGTATTCTCACACTATAATACCACCGGGCCGCTTCCGTATCTTCATACCACGGACGCGGCTCGATTGTTTTTAAGCCATACATTACCGTCGCCGTTTGCCGAAAAATAGCTAACTTTGTAGTATGTAAAATCGACCCGCGACATCATGATCGCGGTCGCGCTGCACAAACCGCACAAAACAATAGGATAATACACAGACAACCCATACAGACAACACCAAAGTATGAAAAATATAGTCACACGTGCCATCTCGGGCACAATATACGTAGCCGTTATCGTAGCCGCCACAATTGCCGGCGGATATTGGTTCTTTGCCCTCACCGGCCTACTCGCAGCCGCCGCTTCCTTCGAGTACCAGCGCATAGCTGCACAAGCCGAAGGACACGACATCCCCACAGCCATACGCATGACCGATTTTGCGGCCACAATGCTGATGTGGCTCGCCGTCCCGGCATACGTTTACACCGCCGCCGCTTACCCCGGACACGAATTCAAGGCCATTGCCGCCACACTCACCGCCGTAGCAGCCATCATGGTACTTTACCTTATTATACGCATGGCATTGGCTCTGCTCCAAAGCGGCCCCGCAGCCTTTTCCATGGCCGGACGCTCGTACCTTGGAGTGCTCTACATCGGCGTGCCAGTGGCTCTACTCAACGCACTGATGGCGCATACAGGCTCGGCATTGGTGCTGCTGATGTTCGTCATGATTTGGCTTAACGACACGGGTGCATATCTCGTGGGCACGGCCCTTGGACGCCATCCCTTGTGCAAACGTCTATCCCCCAAGAAAAGCCAAGAAGGTTTTTGGGGAGGAATGGCATTCTGCATACTCGCCGGAGCTGTATATGCCTCTGCCTTTGCCCACAACGAATTCCTGACATGGGCTACTTTCGGCATCATCATCTGCCTGGCATCCACAGCCGGCGACCTCTTTGAATCAATGATGAAACGTGCTGCCGACGTTAAAGACTCAGGCAACCTCATTCCCGGCCACGGAGGAGTGCTTGACCGCATCGACTCGCTGTTGATGGCTGCACCCGCTGCCGCACTTTTCGCCTTGGCCCGCCTTCTGGCACAAGTGTGCTGAAGCGGACAGCATCGAACCCCCCGAATGCCACGTCGTGCGGCCGCGCACAGACACATCACAGGGCAACCGCATCAAATTATGGCCGAGGCAAGGATTTCACGAAGGTAATCTTG
>OIYG01002235.1_pt1 | contig 12699 bp, 10 predicted proteins | sample 1587861 | NCBI WGS metagenome assembly OIYG01 (sample SAMN03283272) | human gut metagenome | biome: human-associated habitat; material: feces | host: Homo sapiens | place: Peru | collected 2012 | reverse complement strand
TTGATTCATTAAAGTTATCTTCATAAATAGATACAGGTAATAAATAGTCAGCGTCTTTTTTCTTGAAGGCAATTTCTGTTAAAGTGTCATTTTGATTTGTACATTCTAATTTGATATAGCGATAGTTATAATCTCCTTTTATGATTTTATAGGAGTAAATACTGCCATCTGTATAGTTGACAATGTTATCCCATACAGTTAAGTCATTACTGCCAGAAATCGATATGTCTTGAATCCCAAGTTGGTAAGTGTTTGGATTACTGTTGTTGTCGCCTTCACAATAGAAAGCAATAACTTCATCAAAATCAGTTTCATTAGCTAATTCAAATATAATTTGTTGTTCATTACTTGAAGGTTGCCATGTTGTAGATGGCATTTTTGTGTGACCTAAATCATATAAAGATACGACAGCATAAATACCTGTAAGAAGTAATATCCAAAAGAGATCTTTTTTAGTATATGCAGTTCTACTTGAGGCAGGTACATACTCTACTTTATCTACGTGTGGTCTTTTATATGTGAAAGGTGGTAATAACTTTTTAAGTAATAAACAAAACAAAAAAACAATGAATATAAGAACTAATATTGATAAAAGAGATTCGTTTTTAAATAAAGAATAACTAATTGAATTCATAAAATTTACCCAGAAAGTATTATATCAGTTTGTAAGAAAGAATGACTTAGAAATGTTTAGCACTCATATTGACAGAGTGATAAAACATAGCTATACTAATTGTGTTAGCAAAGTTAGCTTATGAGTGCTAACGGGAGGCATAAAAATGTTAAAACCTTTACACGATTACGTGGTATTAGAAAAATGCAAAGAAGAAGTAAAAACAAAGAGTGGAATTATTCTTACAACTGGTGAAGCAAAAGATGCTCCTAGCATGGGAGTTGTAGTAGCAGTAGGTCCAGGAAAAATGGAAGATGGAAAATTAGTTCCTATTGGACTAGAAAAAGATGAAAAAGTTATTTATAAGAAATATTCCGGAACAGAAGTTTCTATTGATAAGAAAGATTATTTATTAATCAGTGCTGCAGATATTTTGGCAGTAGTTGAAAAATAACGAAGGAGATATTTGGTATGGCTAAACAAATTCAATATTCAAAAGATGCTCGTCAAAAGATGCTTGACGGTGTTAATCAATTAGCAAATGCAGTTAAAGTTACATTAGGTCCTAAAGGAAGAAATGTAGTACTTGAAAAGAGTTATGGTTCACCACTTATCACTAATGATGGTGTTACTATTGCTAAAGAAATCGAACTTGAAGACAAGTTTGAAAATATGGGTGCAAAACTAGTTTATGAGGTAGCTAATAATACAAATGAATTAGCAGGTGATGGTACAACTACTGCTACAGTTTTGGCTCAAGCTATGATTACTAATGGTTTAAAGGCTGTAGATAAAGGCAGCAACCCAGTTCTAATGCGTGAAGGTATTGAAAAAGCAGCTCATGCAGTAGCAGATGCTTTATTAAATAATTCTAAACAAATTAGTACCAGTGATGATATTCGTAATATCGCTACAGTATCAAGTGGTTCTGAAGAAATCGGTAAGATTATCGCTGATGCCATGGATAAAGTAGGTAAAGATGGTGTAATTAATGTTGATGAATCTAAGAGTTTTGAAACAACATTAGAAATGGCAGAAGGTATGCAATATGATAAAGGCTACGTTTCTCCATATATGGTAAGTGACCGTGACAAGATGGAAGTTACACTAGAAAATCCACTAATTATGGTTACAGACCAGAAGATTAATACAATTCAAGATATCTTACCAGTACTTGAAGAAGTAGTTAAAGCAAATAGAGCATTATTAATTATCGCAGATGACTACGATAATGAAGTGATGAGTACATTAATTATCAACAAGTTAAGAGGTACATTTAATGTTGTAGCTACTAAAGCTCCAGGCTTTGGTGACAATGCTAAAAATATGTTAGGTGATATCGCTACTTTCACAGGTGCTAATTTCTTTGCTAAAGATTTAAGTGCCAACCTAAGTGAAATGACAGTAAATGATTTAGGTGGTGCTAAAAAAGTTGTAGTAGGTAAAGACAAGACAACAATTATCGGTGGTAAAGGTGATAAAGACGCTGTAGCAGAAAGAGTTAGTGAAATTCGTGGTGCTATTGAAAATACAACAAGTGACTATGACAAGAAGAAGTTATTAGAACGTCTTGGCAAGTTAACTAATGGTATCGCTGTGATTAAAGTTGGTGCTACAACAGAAACAGAACTTAAAGATAAGAAACTTCGTATTGAAGATGCATTAAATGCAACTAAGGCAGCTGTCGCTGAAGGTATCGTTACTGGTGGAGGACTTGCACTAGTAGATGCATATAAGGATGTTAAGGGTACTTTAAAGAGTGATATTACTGATGTTCAGAAGGGTATGAATGTCGTACTAGATGCCTTAAAAGAACCAATCATGCAAATTGCTGAAAATGCTGGATTTGATGGTAATGAAATCTATGCTACACAATTAGAACAAGAAAAGAATGTCGGTTTCGATGCTAAGAATGGCGTTTGGGTTAATATGTTTGATAAAGGTATTGTTGATCCAACTAAGGTTACTCGTTCTGCATTGTTGAACGCTGCAAGCATTTCTGGCTTATTCATTACAACTGAAGCAGCTGTTGCTGAACTTCCTGAAAAGACACCAGCTCCTGCTCCACAAATGCCTGAATATTAATCATTAAATAAAGATTTAGATTAGGTTTGGTAAAACGCCAAACCTTTTTTCTTTTTTAGTAAAATATTTGGATTTATTCACAAAAGATATCGAACTTAATTCATTTTGTGTATACTTATAATGTTAAGTAAGCGCATACATGTGCAAAATGAAAGGATAAAATTGTGAATAAAGAATCGTTAAATGAATTATTAGCTTCAACACAATTAGATGAAGCTATTGCAAATTTAATCTGTGACAATGAAGTTAGTAGTGAGAAAAAACGTTATGTAGAACTATTAAACAAAGCAACAGATTTATATGGGGATGGCGATTATCATATCGTTTCTGCTCCAGGTAGAACAGAAGTAGGTGGTAACCATACAGACCATAATAAAGGTTGTGTTGTGGCCGCAAGTGTCAACTTGGATAGTGTTGCTGTAGTTAAAAGTAATAACAGCAGTGTAGTTAATTTCATGAGTGAAGGCTTTGAGATTAAACCAGTTGATTTAAGTGATTTATCAGTAAAAAAAGATGAAGTAAATCATACGGAAAGCTTAATTAGAGGAATTGCGGCAAGATTTGTTCAATTAGGCTATAAAGTATCTGGTTTTGACGCAACTTCAAATTCTAAAGTTTTACCAGGCTCTGGTATCAGCAGCAGTGCAAGTTTTGAAGTTTTAGTTGGTGAAATACTCAATCATCTATTCAATGAAGGAAAAATTAATGCGATTGAGATTGCCCAAATTGCCCAATATGCTGAAAATGAATATTTTGGTAAACCATGTGGCTTAATGGATCAAATGGCAATCAGTGTTGGTGGTTTTACAGCCATTGATTTTGCTGATCCAACTCAACCAATTGTAGAAAAAGTAGATTTTGATTTTAAGAAAGCTGGTTATTATCTTGTTATTACAAATACAAAGGGAGATCATGCAGATTTATCAGGAGAATATGGTGCTATTCCTTTTGAAATGAAATCAGTAGCGAAAGAGTTAGGTCATGAAGTATTACGCGAATGTGATTTAAATGACTTAATGCAAAATATTACTAGTATTCGTAGTACATTACAAAATGACAGAAGTTTATTACGTGCTATTCACTTCTTTAGAGAAAATGAACGTGCTAAAGAATTAAAAGTTGCTTTAGAAAATAAGAATATGGATAAAGTATTATCTTTAATTCGTCAAAGTGGACAATCTTCTTATATGTATTTACAAAATGTGACTGTACCGGGAAGTGTTAAATCTCAAAATTTAGCATTAGCTTTAGCATTAAGTGATGTTTATTTGAATGGTGAGGGTGCTTTTAGAGTCCATGGCGGTGGCTTTGAAGGTACAATCCAGGCATTTGTTCCAACACATTTATTAGATGGATATATTCAATTAATGCAATCTGTATTTGGAGAAGATGCAACACATTTAATGGCAATTAGAAGTATTGGTGGAACGCAAATAATATAGATAAAAATCCACCTTGAAAAGAACCCCTAAGTTTGTCCAACTTTAGGGGTTTACTTCAATGTAGCTGATATTTTTGTTTATTTAATATATTTTTTAAATATTGCAAAGTCTCTATTAGGGATATCTTCAGCAACACATTCAACATTTGTGACTGGATTTTTAAATGTGATTTTATTTGCCCATAAGCACATATGTTTAAAGTCCAAAGAAGGAATACCATAGAGTGGATCATTTACAATAGGGTGATTAGATGAACTCATATGCACACGGATTTGGTGTGTTCTACCTGTTTCTAATTCACATTCCATTAATAAGTAATCATCTTTGCGAGCAAGGCACTTTGCTTTAGTAGAAGCACTTAGACCAGTTTTAGAGAGTCTATATTTACCATTAACGTGTCTGTTTCTACCGATAGGCTCATTCCAGTTGAATCTCTGGTTGATTTTTGCTTTACCAGTACAGATTGCTAAATAATGACGATGAATGGATTTTTCTGCTAACATCTTGTCAAAATAGGCTTGGAAAAATGGTATTTTTACAAATAATACAAGTCCTGTAGTGTCTTCATCTAAACGATGAATATAGCGAACAGGAGCACAGATATTATGATTGATTTGATATCTTGCGGCTTGTTTTGCTAAACATTCCTTGTCGCCATGAATAATGATACCAGGTTCTTTATGTACGACATATACAAAGTCATCTTCATATACAACTTTACATTCTTTATCGCTTGGTTCATAATCGACCTTTTCATAAGGTAATGAAATAGTAATGATATCTTTGGTATGTAATACTTCATTTTCATTTTCTGGTTTTTTCTTGTTGATTAAAATTTTATTTTCGTGAAGTAATAAATATCTATTTTTCTTTGATTGAACATAATAATCGAAAAAATCAGCAAGTGTTTTATCATTAAATGTTTCATCAAGATGAATATCTATTTTTCCGTGTTTTAATTGATATTTCATTTCGTTAAGACCGTCAAACTTTCTACATGTGGTGTATTAGGGAATAAGTCAAAAGGAATAACTGTACGAACTTGATAGTATTGTTTTAATACTTTTAAATTCTTTCCTAATGTACTTGGATTACAGGAGATATAAATAAGTTTCTTAGGTGGATTTTGTAGAATTGTTTCTAAAAATGCGTCATCTATGCCACTTCTTGGTGGATCAACTAATAATGTATCAACTGTATGATTTTGAGATATTTTCTTATAACCTTTACCAGCATCATCACAAATAAATCTGATATGCTCATCAAAGTGATTCTTTTTCGCATTTTCATTTGCATTAATAATAGCTTGAGGAATAGACTCAATACCAATAATTGATTTCGCTTTTTTATGAGCTAGTAAACTCATTGCCCCAACTCCACAATATCCTTCTACTAATAAATCACAAGGATCTATTTTATCTACTGCTAGATGATATAGAGCAATAGCTTGACCTACATTTAGCTGGAAAAAGGATTCGCTGGATAATTGTAATTCGATATCATCAATGCGTACTGTAATATATGGATTACCGGCAAGAACACGAGTTTCTTTACCAAATATAGCAGTATTCTTTTTATTTGTGTTGATACTTTGAGAAATAGTTTCTAAACCCTCAATTTTCATTAAGTCATTAATTAATTCTTCACTGAATTTATTATTTCCCGTAACTAGAGTACAACCACCATGATTTTGAATACTGCGTATAACTAGATAACGAATACCTTTTCTTGTTTTAGGATTATATGCAGTTAAGTGATATTTATTTAAAACATCCAAGATACTTGTTCTTAAGAATTCAACTTCTTTTGTATGAGCTTTACAGCTTTTAATTTCTACAAATATATTTGAATTAGGTTTATACATGCCAGTTACAAGCTTTCCATTTTTTTCTTGTACTGGTAATTTGCAGGCAGAACGATATTCTAATGCATGTTTAGATTCATGCATGTCACGTACTAAATTTTCTCTTACATGACCATATTTCCATAAAGCTTCTACTAATAATTGTCTTTTGTAATAGGATTGAGCTTTTTCGTTCATATGCATTAGAGAACAACCACCACAGTCTTTTTGATAAGGACATTGTGGTTCTACTCGATCATTGCTTTTTTTGATGATTTTATTGATTTTCGCTTTTGCGTAAGTCATTGTTTTGTTTGTTAAAGTAACGTCAACAACTTCTGTTGGTAATGCGCTATCAATAAATACTGGTTTTGAGTCTAAATAGGCAATTCCTTCGCCATTTATACCTAATTTTTGAACTGTTAATTTCATTTTAAAAATACCAAATTCTTATCTTCTACAAAATTATCCATGCTGTAAATAAAGTAAACATCTGTATTTTCATCAATAAATTCAGAAACTGAATCGTGATAATATCGAGGATCGAATACTTCAATCTGCTCATATTCACTAATTAAATAAGGTATTAGAATATGGGCGTAGGAATCTTGTATGATAATTGCCTTTCTGTTATTTGAAACGGATGTTTGAATAGAAACATGTGCATGGTTTCCATCAAGATAATACATGCATTTATCTTTTTCGTTAAGACGTTTTTCACTGAATACAGAAGAAATTGTTTCTGTACCATCATATGTTGTTTCTATTTCTATTTCTTTATCAGGCTTAATTTCTACTATTTTATCTGGTTCAACCCAGAAAGCACCTGAACGAGAATACATTGTACCAAAGAATGAGTCACTCTTTTCAATATAAGAGAATGTTTCTGGTTCTTTTTGAAGTACTTGTTTGCATATTTCTTCATAGGCGATATATGCACCTGATTCATTCCAGTGATGATCTGTACGATAATATAAATCATCTTGATTTTCTAATGAAGCATAAATATCAATATAGTTTTGATTCACTAATTCATTTTTTAAAAATTCAGATAATTCTTTTTGGTTGACATTGTATGAACCGCTAGGTAAGTCTTTACTATCAATAGAACAAGCAGTAGGTACAATGAGTATATTTGCTTTAATGTGATTATTTTCAGCAAATTCATTAATAATTGATACATTCTGCTTGATTGAACGCATATCATAGGACATAAAGCTGCGGATCAATTTATCATCTTTACCAAAGTAGACATTGTTATTTTCGATACAGGTACATAACTTTTTAAAAGCTGCTTTTAATTCAATCCAACTGTCTCTTTGAACAAACTGATCAGAAAAATAAGTTTCAAACAAATCATCATAATTACCAGTAAATACTGTATGAATATTAGTTTCTGGTAAAGAGGAGAGTGTTCTATTTTCATTTTCTGAATACTCTTTTGTAGGTGTAATTACATTCCACAAAGAAAATATACCAATAAACAAGATGAAGATTAAAATCGTTATTTTTTGAATTACATTGTTTTTCATAATTTTTAGAACCTGAAATATAAGAATGGATTGTATGAAGCATCCACAATAAATGATGTGCAAATAAATAGTAGTAATAATACACAAACAGGAACAAAGTATTCATGTTTAGTGATGAAGTTAAGCTTTGTTTTTGCAATAGGGGTACAAGCAATAAAACAAATCATAAATAATAAAGCGTTATCCCTTAAGAAATAAATTGCATAGCCATTTATGAATTTTGCACCGCCAAATAACAGTGATAAGTAATGAAGCCCTTTAGATAAATCGGTAAAAGCAAATAGAACCCAGGCAATTAAGACAATAACGATTGTATATAAATGCTTGAAGAAATCAGGTAGCTTATCTAAATATTTCTTAAAGAATAGTTTTTCAAATAGTAATACGATTCCATAGAATAATCCCCAAAGAATAAAGTTCCATGATGCTCCATGCCATAAGCCAGTAAGTAGCCAGACAATTAAGATATTGATAATTTGTCTTTTCTTGCCTTTACGATTACCACCAAGAGGAATATAGACATAATCTCTAAACCAGTATGACAAGGTCATATGCCATCTTCTCCAGAAATCAGTAATACTTTTGGCAATATATGGATAATTGAAATTCTCAGGAAATTCAAAGCCTAACATCTTCCCTAAACCAATTGCCATATCAGAATAGCCACTGAAATCAAAATAGATTTGAAAAGCATAAGCGATAATACCAATCCAGGCTGAAACAACAGATTGATTAGAAATGGTTAATCTTGATATTTCTTCAAATACTTTACCGGTATTATTCGCTAAAAGAACTTTTTTGCTTAAACCGATAATAAAGCGTTGTATACCTTCATAGAAACGTGTTTCGGTAACAGGATGATTGTTAAGTTGCTTTTCGATATCTACATAGCGAACAATAGGACCAGCAATAAGCTGTGGAAACATACTGACGTAGGCCCCAAAGTTAATTAAGCTATTTTGAATATGTGTTTCTTTACGATATAAATCAATAGGATATGACATTGTCTGGAACGTATAGAAACTAATGCCGATAGGTAAACTTACACCAACTGGTTTAATGAAGGGGATAAATCCAGCTAAGAAATCCCAATATTTAAAGAAACCTAATAAACTTAGATTAAATACAATACAAAGTATTAGCCATGTTTTTGCTTTTTCTTTGTTTGTATCTCTATATTTATTGATAGGAAAAGCAAATATCCAGTTAACAACAATTGAAGCAATCATGATAAAGATATAGATTGGTTCGCCCCAGCCATAAAAAAACAAGCTGACAAGTAATAATATAAAATTCCGGTATTTTAGTGGTGAAATAAAATAGACAAGCATTACTACCGGTAAATAAGCAAATAAAAAAGTTAAACTGCTAAAAACCATGGATTCTCCTTTTTTTCTAGTCCAATTATAACAAATAATATAATGATACATGCTAAAATATCTAACGCGAGGTAACTTATGAAAAGTGATAGAAAATTTTCCTGGGTAACAATTACCAAGAAACAAGAAAAAACTGTAAGAATTGGTCATCCATGGGTTTATGAAGATGAAATTGAAGAAACAAGTGTCAGCGAAATAGAGAATGGTTCACTAGTAGATGTACTGTCCTTGAAGAAACAATATTTGGGTACAGGTATATACAGTGCTAACAGTAAAATCAAGATACGTATATTAGACAAGAACGCTAATGAAACATTTAATGATGATTTCTTTTTGCGCAGGATAAGATATGCATTAGCTTATCGTAAGAAGGTAATGGGAGAAGACTTTCATTCATGTCGCCTTATTCATGGTGAAGCTGATGGTTTACCTGGAGTAACAGTAGATTTATATGAAAATGTACTTGTAACAGAAATCCTGTCTTATGGAATGGATAAAAGAAAAGAAGTTCTATATAAAGCATTAGTACAGGTATTAACCGAAATGAATGTTCATATTATTGGTATATATGAAAGAAATGAAGGGGCATTACGTATAAAAGAAGGACTACCTTTAGAAAAAGGCTGGTATAAGATGGAAGGACTGCAAAGTGATCTTAGTCCTGTATTTTCTATTTATGAAAATGATATTCAATATGAAATTGATGTAGAAAATGGGCAGAAGACAGGCTTCTTCTTGGATCAGAAATTTAACCGCAGAGTCATACGCAATGTATCAAAAGATGCTGAAGTATTAGAATGTTGTACACATATTGGATCTTTTGCATTAAATGCTATTAAAGGTGGAGCAAAGCACGTTACGGCAATGGATGTATCGGAATCTGCTTTAAATAGTGCAAAAAGAAATGCAGAACTCAATAATATGCAGGATAAAGTAGATTTTGTTTGTGCAGATATCTTCGAGTTATTGCCAGATTATATTAACAAGCATAAGAAATATGATGCTGTATTTATTGATCCTCCTGCATTTACAAAGAGTAGAAAGACTTTCCAGAATGCTAAAAATGGCTATACCAAAATCAATGCACAGGCAATGAGACTTGTTAAAAAGGGTGGTTATTTTGCGACAAGTTCATGTTCGCATTTTATGCCGATGACAGAATTTAAGAAGATGTTACTAGATGCAGCCATAGAAGCAAATGTCAATATTCGTATAATCGAAGAGAGACATGCGGCCTATGATCATCCAGTATTATTAGCAGTACCGGAAACAGATTACTTGAAATTCATTCTTATACAAGTGATTTAAATAACAAACAGTAAAAAACTAGCTTATAATGGGCGTTTTCACACATCTAACACTACTAAAAAAGTGGTATAATTATTATGTAGGTTTAGAAAAGAGGTGTGAAAATGTATAAAGTAGATGACGTAGTCGTTTTTCGTCGTAATGTATGTAGAGTAGTTGGTAGAGAAATCAGTGATATGACAGGCGAGGATTGCTATGTCCTCGAACCATATCATCGGGTTGAAGGATCTATGGTCATGAAAGTTCCTGTATCAAATAAAGCAGGACATTTACGTGATGTCATGAGTAAAGATGAAATAGATGCTTTAATTGAAAGATTTTCTAAAATACCTGCTTTAGCAGATAAACCTGCTAACATGAAAAGTCAGTATGTAACGCTTTTAAAAGGAAATAAAGTTGATGATTTATTATGTATTATGAAGACTTCCTTTTTACGTAATCAAGCAAGAAGAATGAATAATAAAAAAGTTGCGGCGATTGATGGTGAATATTTAATGAAAGCAGAGAAATATTTATTTAATGAAATGTCTGTCGCTTTAAAAATACCATATGAAGAGAGTAAAGAATATTTCATGAATGGAATAAATAAAATGTGAGTGGGGGAAGTATATCAACTTTATGATATACTTTTTCTTTGTATGGATAACAGTTTAAAGAAGAATTTAAGTTGGAATACGATAGGAATGATTTTATATAATCTTGCTATATGGGTATTCAGTGTACTGATATTACGTATTACAGGGGCTAAAGAAAGTGGTTATTATGCAATTGCAAGTTCTCTTGGAAATACTTTTTATGCTATCAGTTTATGGGGTATGCGATCATTTATTGTATCTGATCAAAAAAATCGTTATACCTATAAAGAATATGTTATTACAAGAATAGTTGCGGTTATTTTATCAATTGCAATTATGTTTGTAACAGCTACTATTTCTAGTTATTCATTAGAAATTGTTAGAGTTCTTATTGCATATAGCATGTTTAAATTTGCTGAAGCATTAATTGAACTATGTGACTCTCTTGCTCAACAGAAGATGGTCATGGATATCAATGCTAAATCTATGGTTATTCGGGGTGTTTTATATATTATTCTTTTTTATCTTTCTTTAGTGATTACTAAAGAGTCATATATTGCTTTTAGTGTAATTACGATATGTTCTTTACTTATCTTATATTTTTATAATTATAAGAAATTATGCAAATTTATTTCTTTTCATGAAACAGCAAAAAAAGAGAATATAACCGACATATTGAAGAAATGCTTTCCAATTATGGCATTTGAATTACTTGCAGCGGCGATAGTTGCTATACCTAGAATATTTTATGAAAAGATAGGATCTTATGAAGATCTTGGTATATATGTTTCTATTTATACAATGGTTGTATTTCTACAACTTGTTATCAATATTTTGATTTATACATTTGCACCATATATGGCAAAAGCATATCAAGAAAAAAAGATGAAACAGTTTAAAAAATATATTTTGTTTGTAGTATTTGGAGCAGTTGGTCTTGGATTACTTGCAGAAATACTAGTATATTTAATAGGTGAACCAGTGATGACACTTATTTTTGGTGTGATTGCAGGTCAAGAATATCACTATTTGTATTTGGGTATTGTTAGTGGGGTTACACTTGCTTTAACTTGGCTTATATCACAGATATTTGTGATTCTTGGTAAAAATAACAGTCAACTTGTATCAGCAGTTATTTCTGTTATTGTATGCATTATTGTTTCATTAGTTTATATTGATGGTAAGGATTGCAATAGAATGTCAATCGTATTAATCGTTTCAAATATTAGTTTTGTCATTAGTTCGTGCTTGATGATGAAAAATTCCAGGAGAGTTATATGAATCGTATATTACTATTTGTATTTGCGCTGATACTTATTTCTGAAGGAATAGGATATTGGGGCTTAAAGGTATTAAAAATAAGACAAAAAGGTTATGCAGCACCAATAGGGTTTGCCATGATTTTAGGCAGCTTGCAATTACTCTATTATCCTGCACAGTTATTTAATTTACCTTTTACATGGATTGTTGTAGTAAGCAGTTTACTGCTCATCTTTGCTTTAGCTGTAACAATTAAGAATATAAAAGCAGTAATAAAAGATTTATTAAAACCATCTACTTTAATTGTTTTAGTATCATTTATTATTTTCTCTAACTTTTCTTTAGGAACTTCATAATATTCACCGCACATTTTTAATAATTCGTATGGAGATATATCTTTATATAATTTAGTATTTCCTGACATGAAGGCGATATTTTTCTTAATTGTTTCATTATTTTTTTGGTAGTTCATATTGTCAATTAAAATCTCTCCACTATCTGGTTTCATTATGCCTGATATCATTCTAAGCAATGTTGTTTTACCGGCACCATTAGGTCCTAGGATACCTAAAACTTCTCCTTCCAAGGCAGTAAATGAGATATTATTATCAGCAAGAAATGTTTCTATTTTATTTTGGTTGTTTTTCTTTTGAAAACTTTTT
>OIYG01002234.1_pt1 | contig 12701 bp, 10 predicted proteins | sample 1587861 | NCBI WGS metagenome assembly OIYG01 (sample SAMN03283272) | human gut metagenome | biome: human-associated habitat; material: feces | host: Homo sapiens | place: Peru | collected 2012 | reverse complement strand
TTGGAAAGATTGCTTCTTTATCCGGACGTTACTATGCAATGGATCGTGATAATAACTGGGATCGTGTACAGAAAGCCTATGATTCCCTGACAAAGGGTGAGGGCGTACAGGCAGAAGATGCGGTTAAGGCAATGGAAGATTCCTATGCAAAGGATGTAACAGACGAGTTCGTACTTCCTACCGTAATTACAGAGAATGGAAAACCGGTCTCTGTTGTAAAAGAGAATGATTCCGTGATCTTCTTTAACTTCCGTCCGGACCGTGCCCGTGAAATGACACGTGCATTCTGTGATGACAAGTTTACCGGATTTGACCGTCCGTTCATTAAGACAACATTTGTCTGCTTTAAGGACTATGATGAGACGATCCCGAACAAGCTGATCGCATTTGAAAAAGAGCATATTGTAAATACATTCGGTGAGTACCTGGCAAAGTGCGGAAAGACACAGCTTCGTCTGGCCGAGACAGAGAAGTATGCACATGTTACATTCTTCTTTAATGGCGGAGTGGAAGAGCCAAACGTTGATGAGGCACGTCTGCTGGTAAATTCCCCGAAGGATGTTGCAACATATGATCTGAAGCCGGAAATGAGTGCTCCGGAGGTTGGTATGGATCTTGTTGAGGCTATTAAGTCAGACAAGTATGATGTGATCGTTATCAACTTTGCAAACCCGGATATGGTCGGACATACAGGTGTGATTCCGGCAGCCATCAAGGCAGTTGAGCGAGTGGACGGACTGGTAGGAGATGCAGTTCAGGCGGTGAAGGATATGGATGGTGTTCTGTTTATCTGTGCAGATCACGGAAATGCAGAGAAAATGATTGACTACGAAACAGGTGAGCCACATACTGCCCATACAACCAATCCGGTACCGTTTATTCTCGTAAATGCTGATCCGAAGTATACACTGCGTGAGGGCGGATGCCTGGCAGATATTGCCCCGACACTGCTTCAGATTATGGGATTAGAGCAGCCGAAAGAGATGACCGGAAAGAGTTTGTTAATCGAAAAATAAAAGAATAAGGAGAGCGAAAATGAAGGAATTTAAACCATTCAAAGAAGGAAAAGTAAGAGAAGTCTATGATAACGGAGACAGCCTGATCATTGTAGCTACTGACCGTATTTCCGCATTTGACAACATCTTAAAGAACAGGATTACGGATAAGGGGGCAATTCTGACCCAGATGTCAAAATTCTGGTTTGATTTTACAAAGGATGTTGTTCCGAATCATATGATTTCTGTAGATGTCAGGGATATGCCGGAATTTTTCCAACAGGAGCGTTTTGACGGAAACAGCATGATGTGCAAGAAGCTTGAGATGCTCCCAATCGAGTGTATCGTTCGTGGCTATATCACAGGAAGCGGCTGGGCAAGCTACAAAGAAAACGGCACGGTATGCGGCATTAAGCTTCCGGAAGGACTGGTAGAGTCTGATAAGCTTCCAGAGCCAATTTATACACCGAGTACCAAGGCCGATCTGGGCGATCATGATGAGAATATTTCCTTCGAGCAGTCGGTAGAGGTACTGGAGAAAATTTATCCTGGAAAAGGACTTGATTACGCGACACAGATCAAGGACTGCACCATCGCTCTCTATAAAAAGTGTGCAGAGTATGCACTTTCCAAAGGAATTATTATTGCAGATACCAAATTTGAGTTCGGTCTGGACGAGAACGGTAAAGTCGTTCTCGGTGATGAGATGCTTACACCGGACAGTTCCAGATTCTGGCCACTGGAAGGGTACAAGCCGGGACAGGGACAGCCTTCTTTCGACAAGCAGTATGTCAGAGACTGGCTCAAGGCAAATCCGGACAATGATTTCCTTCTTCCGGAAGAAGTTGTTACAAAGACCGTTGATAAGTACAAAGAAGCATATGAGCTTCTGACAGGTAAGCCTTTTACAAGATAGATATAGGAGATCACAATGATTCAGAATAACAGTTATGATGCGGATACACTTCATGAGGAGTGTGGCGTCTTCGGAATGTATGATTTTGACGGTGCAGATGTAGCATCGACAATATATTATGGACTGTTTGCCCTGCAGCACCGCGGCCAGGAGAGCTGCGGTATTGCAGTCAGCGATACCAGCGGTCCTAAGGGCAAGGTTCTTTCCTACAAGGGAATGGGACTTGTAAATGAAGTGTTCGCACCGGAAAATCTTGAGCAGATGAAGGGGGACATCGGAGTCGGACATGTACGTTACTCAACGGCCGGTTCTTCTACCCGCGAAAATGCCCAGCCACTCGTGTTAAATTATGTCAAAGGTACATTGGCACTTGCCCACAACGGCAATCTGATCAATGCACCGCAGCTTCGTAAGGAGCTGGAATATACGGGAGCAATTTTCCAGACCACCATTGATTCTGAGGTGATTGCCTACTATATTGCGAGGGAGCGGTTGAATTCCCAGTCAGCAGAAGAAGCTGTGCGCCGTGCGTGCCAGCGTCTTAAGGGAGCTTATGCACTGGTTGTGGCAAGTCCGCGTAAATTGATCGGGGCGCGTGACCCATACGGCTTTAAGCCGCTTTGTATCGGAAAGCGTGACAATTCTTATATTATCACATCGGAAACCTGTGCACTTGACACCATTGGTGCGACATTTGTGCGTGATGTGCTGCCGGGAGAAGTTGTGACCATTTCTCCGGAAAAAGGTATTGAGTCCGATATGACCATGGCACTTCCAAAAGAAAAGGAAGCACGCTGTATTTTTGAGTACATCTATTTTGCAAGACCGGACAGTCATATTGACGGGGTGAGTGTATATGCAAGCCGGATCAAGGCCGGAAAGTTTCTGGCACAGGATTCCCCGGTAGAGGCAGATCTGGTGACCGGTGTGCCGGAGTCCGGAAATGCTGCAGCACTTGGCTATTCTCTGGCATCCGGGATTCCATATGGTACAGCCTTTGTCAAGAACAGCTATGTGGGACGTACGTTCATCAAGCCAAAGCAGAGCAGCAGGGAATCCAGCGTACAGGTGAAGCTGAATGTGCTGCGTGAGGCAGTGGCAGGGAAACGTGTCATTATGATCGATGATTCGATCGTAAGAGGTACGACATCGGATCGTATTGTGCGCATGTTAAGGGATGCAGGAGCAACCGAGGTGCATGTACGCATCAGTTCTCCGCCATTTTTATGGCCTTGTTATTTCGGAACCGATATTCCGGCGCGTGAGCAGTTGATTGCCTACAACCGTACGATTGAAGAGATCCGCCAGATTATCGGAGCAGATTCCCTTGGTTATCTCGGAATCGACCGTCTGAAAGAAATGGCGGAAGGACTTCCGATCTGTACCGGCTGTTTTACGGGCAAATACCCGATGGAACCGCCGAAACAGGACATTCGCGGAGAGTATTATGACAAAGAGATTGATCTTGAGCGCAAGATGAGCCGATAAGTTGTTACCAATGTAATCAAATAAAAGGAGAAGAACATGAGCACAGACAGATATACAAGCCCTCTTTCCGAGCGTTATGCCAGCAAGGAAATGCAGTACATTTTTTCCCAGGATATGAAGTTTTCCACATGGAGAAAACTCTGGATCGCACTGGCTGAGACAGAGATGGAACTCGGACTTTCCGAGAATGGAAAGCCGGTCATCACACAGGATATGATTGATGAGATGAAAGAACATGTCAATGATATTAATTATGATGTAGCAGTCGCACGTGAAAAACTGGTGCGTCATGATGTCATGAGTCATGTGTATGCTTATGGACAGCAGTGCCCGAAGGCAGCCGGTATCATTCATCTGGGGGCTACTTCCTGCTATGTCGGAGATAATACAGACATCATCATTATGAATGAGGCATTAAAGCTCGTACATAAAAAACTGGTCAGCGTGATTGCGGAGCTGTCCAATTTTGCAGAAAAATATAAGGATCAGCCGACCCTTGCATTTACGCATTTCCAGCCGGCACAGCCGACAACAGTCGGAAAGCGTGCAACACTCTGGACACAGGAGTTTCTGATGGATCTGGAGGATCTGGAGTATGTACAGAGTACGTTAAAACTGCTCGGATCGAAAGGAACGACCGGTACACAGGCAAGTTTCCTGGAACTTTTTGACGGGGATCAGGAGACGATCGATAAGATTGATCCGATGATCGCAGAGAAAATGGGATTTAAGTCCTGCTATCCGGTTTCTGGACAGACCTATTCCCGTAAAGTGGATACCCGTGTTTTAAATGTTTTAGCAGGGATTGCTGCCAGTGCGCATAAGATGTCTAACGATATCCGTCTTCTGCAGCATTTAAAAGAAGTAGAGGAGCCATTTGAAAAGAACCAGATCGGATCTTCTGCGATGGCATACAAGCGTAATCCGATGCGGAGTGAGCGTATTGCATCTCTTTCCCGCTATGTGATGGTAGATGCATTAAATCCGGCCATTACTTCTGCAACACAGTGGTTTGAACGTACACTTGATGATTCTGCCAACAAGCGTCTGTCGGTTCCGGAAGGATTCCTTGCAATCGATGGTATCCTGGATCTGTGCTTAAATGTTGTAGATGGCCTGGTGGTATATCCGAAGGTAATTTACAAGCACTTTATGGCAGAGATTCCATTCATGGCAACCGAAAATATTATGATGGATGCCGTAAAAGAGGGTGGAAACCGTCAGGAACTGCACGAGAAAATCCGTCAGCTGTCCATGCAGGCAGGAAAGACCGTCAAGGAAGAGGGTAAGGATAACAATCTGGTAGATCTGATTGCAGCAGATCCGGCTTTTGGTCTGACAAAAGAACAGATCGAGGCAAACTTAAAACCGGAGCTGTATGTGGGTCGTGCACCGCGTCAGGTGGAAGTATTCCTGCGTGATGTGGTTCGTCCAGTGCTGGATGCACACAAAGAGGAACTCGGCGTTACTGCAGAAATTAACGTATAAATGAACCTATAAACAGACCGGTCGGTTATGCTAAGAAAGACCTCCCATAACATGGGAGGTCTTTCTTTTTCTTTGGATTTGAATAAATTTCTTTCTTTTTCACACAATAATGAAAAAAGGAGGACAACAGGAATGGGTCTGATGATCAAAATTATTGAAATTCATGGAAGGGAAATTCTGGATTCAAGAGGAAATCCTACGGTTGAGGTGGAAGTGACCGCGCAGACAGAGACAACGGGAAAGAAGACTACGGGCAGGGAATCTGTGCCATCCGGAGCTAGTACCGGAAGATTTGAGGCGATTGAGCTGAGGGATGGACAGGAACGTTATTTTGGGCTTGGCGTACAGCGCGTTGTGGATCACATCAACACAAAGATCCGCAGGGAGCTGTTGGGAATGAATGTGCTGGAACAGGTACAGATTGACCGCAAACTTGTGGAACTGGATGGGACAGACAACAAAGGAAATCTGGGGGCAAATGCTTTACTTGGTGTCTCTTTAGCCTGTGCGCGCTGCGCAGCGGCAGCACTGGATATGCCGTTGTACCGTTATCTGGGAGGACCGAATGCAAAAAAATGGCCGATGCCGATGATGAATGTCATAAATGGCGGAGCTCACGCAAAGAATTACCTGGATTTTCAGGAATTTATGATTGTACCGGTCGGAGCCGAGTCGTTTCCGGATGCACTCCGGATGGGTGCGGAAATTTATCATTTTCTGAAAAAAATTTTGCAGAAAGAAGGCAAACTGACGGCAGTGGGGGATGAAGGCGGATTTGCACCGGATTTTTCCAGTGCGGGAGAAGTGTTTGCATGTCTGCAGCGTGCCGTGGAGGAAGCCGGATATAAGGTGGGCAGCGATGTTGCATTTGCCATGGATGCGGCAGCATCCGAGCTGTACAGTGAGGAAGACGGAATGTATCATTTTCCGGGAGAAGCGCAGACACATGCAGAGGTGGATGTCAATCTGCGGCGTCCGGACACGCAGGGAGGTGCCTATACATCCGAAGCACATGTGAAAACGCAGGAGATCACCGAAAAAAAAGAAGTCCTGCGCAGTGCACAGGAAATGATTTCACTGTATGAAGAACTTACCACGGAATATCCGCTGATTTCTATTGAGGACGGTCTGGATGAAGACGACTGGGAAGGCTGGCAGGAATTGACAAAGCGCATGAAAGAACAGGTGATGCTGGTAGGGGATGATCTGTTTGTCACGAATGTGAAACGAATCCGGTGCGGAATGGATCTTAAGGTGGCAAATGCGGTGCTGATTAAGGTCAATCAGATCGGAACGCTTACGGAAGCCATGGATGCGATTGAACTGGCACAGAAGAACGGCTATAAGGCAATTATTTCACATCGTTCCGGAGAAACGGAAGATTCTTTTATTGCAGATCTCGCGGTGGCAGTAAATGCCGGCTGGATCAAGACAGGCGCTCCGTGCAGAGGAGAGCGCACTGCCAAGTATAACCAGCTTCTGCGGATCAGTGAAACATTATAAGAGATTCAGACGTTTGGACATGATCTCCGGATTGACCGCTTCCGAGATGGCGGTGTGTTTGTCGATTCGTCCGTCTTTATAAAGCTGTAAGATGCTGCTGTCCATGGCGATCATATTTTCTGCGGCAGAAGTGTAGATAATACCGTTGATCTGGCGCAATGCAGCACGAAGTGCCGTCAGATAGCTTGCGGTATCGGTATTGATCTCCCGCTGGGAAACAATGCTTTCCATTTCGCCGGTCCGGGAACCGATTACAATCCAGCTGGCGTACATCTGGGAAAAGATGCCGGACAGCAGCAGTGCTTTGTCGAATGATTCCCCGTGGCGGATATTCTCGTGACATTTGTCGATAAGTGCCTGCATATGCGGATTATTGACAAGTTCGCGTGCCGGGGTAAGACCGATATTACTGTCGAGTCCGCTGGAGAGAACCAGATACAGGCAGTTTGGAACGCGTCCTGAGGCAACCGTTATGGCAAGTTTCTGTCCGAGGAACAATACGCGCCCGAGATCGGTGTGATATAAAATCATACAGATGATAAGCAATACCAGAAAGGCAATGATAAATCCAAGCATATAATGATTGAGAATGGTACTGATGTGCAGAAGCGTCCGTGTGGTATGTGTAATGATATAATTATATACACTGCTGATGATGTCCAGATCGCTGGAAGCACCGTCTGCAAGTTCTTCGGCCTTGGCCACAGGGAGGAAATCGGCGGTGAAGTTCACGTACTGGTTCGGATACAGATAAGGCTTCAGCGGATCTGTAAGTGTGACAGAAAATGTCTCTGAGAGCAGCGTTGTGTAACGGTCATCGGAAACATTTTCGTAGACACCGACCTGATAGGTTCCATCTCCGGAAGTAAGGGGAAAGGTACTATAATCTTTGTAAAGACTGTATGTATATGTGATGCTCTGTTGTAAAAGTTTTGGTGCCGTCTGCCTGCGGGGTAAGTACCTGTGGGGGGGGGATCCGTATGGGAGGCAGCTTCTGTGGTCGGGGTCTGGTTGTGCGTGGCAGAGGGCTGATCCTTGTTTTGGGAACATCCGCCAGTGAACAGACAGACACACAGTAACATAATCGGAATAAATCTGTACATTTGACAGGATTTCATGGTATACTCCTAATGATACAGTAAGTTCTATATTATCTGTGTTATATTATAAAGTGGAAATGAAAAGGAAAATTGTGAAATATAAAAAAATGTTGAAAAGACTTTTCTTTTATGATATAATTAGTTAGTCGTGAGTTTGGAATTAGGAGGTGGAAATCGTGACCGTTTTAAATACGATTTTAACTATTGTATTTATTATACTGAGTATTGTAATTACAGTGATTATCTTAATGCAGGAGGGGAAATCTGCAGGTCTTGGCGCGATCGCCGGAGCAGCAGATACTTACTGGGGCAAAAATAAGGGACGTTCCATGGAAGGAATGCTTGTAAAGCTTACAAGAATTTTTGTGATTCTGTTCCTTGTCATTGCAATGGTTCTGAATTTGGGAATCTGGTAGAAACCAGAAGCTGTCGATTACATCGGCAGCTTTTTTCATTATATAAGGAGAAGATCTGGGTATGGACGCAAAGTATGAACAGCGGAAAAAAATGATATATGACTTTATGTGCGATGATATGTATGTCCCGATGAAAATCAAGGAACTGGCGATCGTCCTCGGTGTGAAAAAAGATCAGCGCCCACAGTTGGAACAGATTCTGAATGATTTGATGATGGAGGGGCGCATCGTCTGCTCCAAGAGAGGAAAGTTCAGCAAATCGGAAGAGAAAAAGATCGTAGGCACGTTTCAGGCACATCCGAAAGGATTTGGATTTGTCAGTGTGGAGGGGGAAAAGGAAGATATCTTTATTCCGGAATCCGAAACTAACGGTGCGATGCATATGGATACGGTAGAGATCTCCGTATCACCGGCAGTGACCGGACGCCGCAGGGAGGGAAAGGTGCTGCATGTGCTTGAGAGGGGCATGAAGCAGGTGGTGTGCACGTATCAGCTGAATAAAAATTTTGGCTTTGCAGTGCCGGATAATCCAAAGTTTGGTTCGGATATTTTTATTCCGCTGGAGCGTTCGAAAGGAGCTGTAAACGGTCATAAAGTCGTTGTTGAAATCACACAGTACGGGAAAAAGGGAAAGAATCCGGAAGGAAAAGTGGTGGAGATTCTCGGGCATATCAATGATCCGGGGGTGGATATCCTTTCTATTGTGCGCGCTTACGGTCTTCCGGTGGAATTTGATCCGAAGGTCATGACGCAGGTAGAGCATGTGGCAAAGCCGGTATCGGAAGCGGATATGGCAGGACGCAAGGATCTGCGCGACTGGCAGATGGTGACCATCGATGGCGAAGATGCCAAGGATCTGGATGATGCGGTGTCACTTACCATGGATCATGAAAATTACATTCTGGGTGTGCATATTGCGGATGTGTCCAATTATGTGCAGGAGCACAGTGCTCTTGACACAGAAGCGTTGAAGAGAGGAACTTCTGTATATCTGGTGGACCGGGTGATTCCGATGCTGCCGCATGCCCTGTCAAACGGAATCTGTTCCCTCAACCAGGGGGAAGAGAGGCTGGCACTCAGCTGCATCATGACGGTCAATCCTAAGGGCGAAATTATCGATCACACAATCACAGAGTCCGTTATCTGCGTGAACCGGCGTATGACGTATACCAATGTGAAAAAAATTCTGGCAGACCATGATCCGGAGGTGATGGCGGAATATGAGCCACTGGTTCCGATGTTTGAAAAGATGGCAGAACTGGCAGCAATTCTTCGCAAAAAGCGTATGAAGCGTGGTTCCATCGACTTTGATTTTCCGGAAACAAAGGTAATACTGGATAAGAATGGAAATCCGGTAGATATCCGTCCGTATGACCGCAATGTGGCAACGAAACTGATCGAGGATTTCATGCTTGCTGCAAACGAGACGGTGGCAGCCGAATATTACTGGAGAGAACTTCCGTTTGTCTATCGTACGCATGAGCAGCCAGATTCGGAAAAAATACAGAAACTATCCACGTTTATCAATAATTTCGGGTACTCTCTCCACATAGGAAGTGATGAGGTGCATCCGAAAGAACTGCAGAAGCTGCTGGAAAAAATCGACGGAACTTCGGAGGAACCGCTGATCAGCCGTCTGACCCTTCGCTCGATGAAGCAGGCACGCTATACGGTGGAAAATACCGGGCATTTTGGTCTGGCAGCGGATTGTTACTGCCATTTTACTTCACCGATCCGCCGGTATCCGGATCTGCAGATCCACCGGATTATCAAGGACAGTCTGCGGGGACGTCTGGGCGAAAAGCGCATTGGCCACTATACGCAGATACTGCCGGAGGTTGCAAAGCATGCCAGTGAGATGGAACGGCGTGCAGATGAGGCCGAGCGGGAGACGATTAAGCTGAAAAAAGTGCAGTATATGGAAAACCATATCGGAGAAACCTTTGCCGGTGTTATTTCCGGAGTCGCAGAGTACGGATTTTTCGTGGAGCTGGAAAATACTGTGGAGGGTCTGGTACGTGTGACTTCCCTCACCGATGATTTTTATCAGTATTATGAAGAAACTTATGAACTGGTGGGAGAAGCAACGAACCGCAGGTTTAAACTGGGGCAGCAGGTGCGTGTGACGGTGGATAACTGTGACCGGATCATGCGGACGATTGATTTTACACTTGCAGATTCTGACGAAAATTGATGGAATTCTTAAAATTTTCAAAATAAAAGCAGCAGTTTATTGCATTTTGCAGGAAAATCATATACACTGAGTTTACAGAATAAAAAGGAGGGAGCCGGGATGGCGAAACAACCGAAGAAGTTAATAGCCAACAATAAAAAAGTCTATCACGATTATTTTCTCGAAGAGACTTTTGAAGCCGGTATCGCTCTTGCTGGAACCGAAGTAAAGTCCATGCGCATGGGCAAGTGCAGCATCAAGGAATCCTTTATCCATATTGAAAATGGGGAGGTGATCCTCTATGGTATGCATATCAGCCCATATGAGAAGGGAAATATTTTCAACAAAGATCCGCTCCGGCCGCGCAAGCTTCTGATGCACAAGAAAGAGATTCAGAAGATGGTCGGTAAGATCGCGCAGAAAGGATACACGATTGTTCCAGTGGAAGTATACTTCAAAGGAAGTCTTGTAAAAGTGCAGGTTGCTCTGGCAAAAGGAAAGAAGCTTTACGATAAGCGTCAGGACATTGCCAAAAAAGACCAGCGGCGGGAAGCCGAACGGGATTTCAAAGTGCGGAATCTTGGATAGGTGTTTCGCAAAAAACAGGCGGGAGGCAAGAGTTATATTTTTGCTCCCCGAGGAAAGAGGAGCGCAGTCAAGCTTTCGCTACGCAAAATCTTGATGCGAGGCAATATTTTTTGTTTCGCAAAAAACATTGCAAGGGCTAGTAATGGTTTCGACAGGGATCATGCAGCTGGAGAAGCGAGTCGTACGGGATACGTTAAATTCCACAATTAAAATTAAACGCTGAAGATAATTTAGCATACGCTGCCTAATGGCAGCAGTCTGACCTAGGGCACTCACACTTTAGGATCCAGGCTTCGACTCTGTGAGAAACGACGCAGGCTAAGCTTTGCACCTGTGGGCGTATCATGAAGCTACTAAAACCACAAGGATGTTTGTTTTCGTGTGGCAGAGGGAATGTCAAAGAATAAACTACACTCGTAGAAGGACAGGGAATTGGTTTTTGGACACGGGTTCGACTCCCGTCTAGTCCACTAAAAAGGTGCTTAAATAAGCACCTTTTTATTTTAACAATTCCGTGATATTGATTACAAGATTATCATAAATACATACCTGTATATCATCATCAAAACGGTATTGATCTGACTTTTCTGGTGAATCCGGTTTGGCGGTGCCAAATGAAACTATAGCATAATATCGTGAGTGTTATTTTAGTGGAAAAATTACGAAAAAAGTGATAGCATGATAGCATAGAAAATAACCAAAGATGAAGGAGAAGAAATGTTTCGACTGGTGGCAGATATTACAGAATTAAATATTGATCAGGTAAAACTTCCGAAGATTCCGGGACTGGGTATGCTTATGAAGCTTCCAAATAAACAAAAAATTTCCATGATTGTCAGTGTTTTGAATGCGCAGAAAGGTCAGTTCCTTCCAAAATGGCAGGAGGCAGTGAATCAGAAGTGGGGGCAGTTGCAACTTTTGGATTATCAGGTGGAACAGCCGGGGGACGGAAGCTGTCTGGCGCGCATCCGGATTGATGTGGGAAATGCGGATTACGATAAAGCGATTGATTCGGTCATTCCGCATGTGTTTCAGGAAAAGGATGCCCATACGGTGCTCGGTGGGGATTATGCCGGATCTGGAAACCTGCAGGAAGTGATGCAATTTATGCACAATGCACCGACGGCGGCAAAGAAGGAATTTTACATTGTAAAGACATTAAGCGTGGAAAAGGAAACAATTGCAAGAAACTTTGAAAACAGTGCGGCTTCCCAGGGAGCGGTACTTCGAATTGGAAGTCTGCGTTTTTTCCTGAAACAATCCTAAAAAGGCAAAGGAACAAAAGATGTTAGGAAATACAAAAGGTAAAATGATTAATCAGTATGTGCCGGATTATGTACTCTATGATCTTGAGACAACCGGTACTTCGAGTAAATATGACGAGGTTATTGAAATTTCGGCTGTCAAAGTAAAAAACGGCGTGGTTACAGAAGAGTTCAGTCAGCTTGTGAATCCGGGCAGACCGATTCCCAGCGCGGCAAGTGCAGTAAATCATATCACGGATGATATGGTGGCGTTTGCACCAATGTTTGATTCCGTATTGCAGCAATTTCTTGCTTTTATCGGAGATGATGTGCTGGCAGGACATAATATCAATCGTTTTGATATGAAATTTTTGTATCGTGATTGTGAACGGTATTTCGGTCAGACACTAACCAACGATTACATTGACACACTGAAACTGGCACGGCTCTGTCTGCCGGAACTTTCGCATCATCGTCTGGGGGATTTGGCACAATATTACGGGATTTCCACGGCCGGGGCACACCGTGCATTAAACGACTGCCGCATGAACCAGCAGGTTTTTGAAAAGCTGGCAAAGGAGCTGGATGGGACTACCGGGCGCAGGATGGAAATAAAAAATTGTCCGGTGTGTGGGCAGCCGCTGAAAAAACGAAACGGAAGATTCGGGGAGTTCTGGGGATGTACGGGATTTCCAAAATGCAGATACACAGAAAATATATGATATATGACGGAAATAGGTAATTGCGAAACTCGCGATGCTCGTTCGCAAACTTGAATCAAAATAGAAAC
>OIYG01002231.1_pt1 | contig 12719 bp, 6 predicted proteins | sample 1587861 | NCBI WGS metagenome assembly OIYG01 (sample SAMN03283272) | human gut metagenome | biome: human-associated habitat; material: feces | host: Homo sapiens | place: Peru | collected 2012 | reverse complement strand
TTAGCATTACTTCCTTTTTCATTTTTTTCTTGAAAACGTTTAGGACAATATTGGCCCACAGCATCAGTTTCCTTTATTATCCATTTCGCGCGTGTGCTATAGCACGCGTGCCATTTTATTGATGGGAGATGGTATCGTGCTTTGCCTTGGGGTGCGAGGGTGTGTGGTGGGCAGGGGTTTTGCTCTCCACATGGCTGTGTGCCGCTGGCTTCACGGCTGCCGTTGGCTTGGTGGCTGGTGCCGTTTTGGTGGTGGCTGGTTTTGCCGTGGCAGGTGCTGTGGTGGCTGGTTTGGTGACTGGCTTCGCTGCCACTGGTGCGGCTGAATCGGTTTTCACCGTCTTTTTCTCCACCTTGCCAGGCTTTTCAGCCTTAACTGCCGTAGGTGCAGCGTTGCCGCTCTTTCTGAGTGCTTCGAGGCGGGCTTTCTTCTTCGCTCCGCCGTGCCAACATTGATAGTCCACGCTGTTGAGCACGCCAAACTCGTAGCCATGCTGCTTGAAGTAGCGGATAATTTGTGGCAATGCCGTGACGGTGGTGCGCTTTGCGCCGGTGTCGTGCATCAAAAGGCACTGAATGTTGTGTCGCGAGCCGCAAGCCGAGCGCACGAGTCGGTCGGCAGCAATGTTGTTGCCGCGCGCATCGCCCGAATCAAGGTTCCAGTCCACAAACTGATAGCCGCTGTCGAGCAACGCCACGCACAGGCGGTCCATAAATTTAGGGTCGGAATTGTATTTGCGGTAAATCGAGTTGCTGCTACCGCCAGGGAGACGCATGATGCGCGAACGCTTGCCGGTGTACTTCTCAATCAAGTCGTTGAGTTTGTTGAGGTCGGCAAAGTATGAGTCGATGCTTTTATAGATTTTGAAATTGTGCGAATAGGAGTGGATTGCCACCTCATGGCCGTCTTTGGCAATGGCTGCCATGCGGTTGAGGTAGGGGGTGAACTGCGCAGTCACGAAGAATGTGGCTTTCACCCTCTCTTGGCGCAGAATGTTCAATATCTGATCGGTGCACACCGATGGGCCGTCGTCGAAAGTGAGATACACGATTTTCTCGTTTTTGCCCACCACACGGAGTTGTTCGGTCACGGTGGTCACATTGTGGGCAGAGTCGTTCACCGAATAGGTCACCTCGTAGATGCCCTGTCGGTTCCAATTCACCTTCGAAGCGTCGATGGTGAGTTTTGCCTCGCCCGAATTGTCGGAATATTTCACGCCACGCGTCAGGAAGGTGGAGTCGTGAGGCTCGCCCTCCATAATCATCATTGGTCCACGAGTGGTGAGTGTGGGCGCAATAGTGTCGTCGGGGGTGGAGTCGAATATCGACGCTCCCGCTTTATTAGTGCACGATATGGTGGTGGCAGCGATTGTGGCTAACGTAATTATAAATGCGGCTTTTCGCCAAGATTGAAACAAATTCACTTTACTAATGTTTTTTATGTGTGCGTGGATTTTACGGAAAAATCGGGTAAAACCTTTGTACAATACTATTTTAAAATATCAAACCCCGATGACTCGGTGCGAACTTCTTTAAATTGAACTACAAAGTTACGAAAAAATCCAAGAATTATAACAAGAAAATCAGAACATTAGGCACTTTTTAACAAATTACCTCCACAATCGACCGCTATTGCGCCGAGCTGCCGCCGTTCAGGTGCGCAGTGTCGGCAGCGGCAGGCGACACATCTCTTTTTCCCGCCATCTGACCTGGGGTGACAAACAGGCTGCATCACGCAATCCCTGCACACATTGCGCCAAGGCCAAGGCCAATCACAAGTCCATTTGCACGTTTCTTCATCATATAATCTCAAAATTCGAGTCTTACAACTCCCCAAAGTTAATAAAAATCGGTAATAGCAATGCCAAAAAGCAAGCGAGCCGCATTGCCACAATGGCAATCACGACTCGCTCAATTCATATCATTATCCGTTTTTCTTCGAGAGTAATGCGTGTGTGCTTATTAGCGCACCACCACCTTTTGACCGTTGGCTATGTATATGCCGGCTGGCAGAGCCACGGTGTTGTCGCCGGCCACCACGCTGAGTTTTGCCACAAGCGAGCCAGTCAAATTATACACATTCACTGTGGTTGCTTCCTCTGCCACCACGTGCAGTGTGCCTTGTGTGCCATAAATTTTGGCCTCGGCCTTTGCAGCCACGTTGTCAACTGCAGTGTAGATGTTGAACGGCAACTTGAAGCAAGCATACATCGCAGCGAATTTCGACACTGAGAACGACTGGTCCAAACCTGTCAATTTAATGTCGCCACGGCCACGTGCCACTATATATAGCTTATCACCATCTACTGCCGATGCAAATGCTGTTGGCATTGCTCCGCTCATAAGTTTCACCTGGGTGTCTTTATCTGTTGTGAGGTCTTTGTTATATTCTCTCAAGAACACACCATCGCCTCCAAAGTTGTAGCCATACACCCACACCTTGCTCTTGTCTGTTTCGCTGCCAAACAGTTCGTAGTATCCTGTGATTGCCGTTTTGTAGTCTTTAAGTGCCGAAACAGCGTTAATCCACTCACCGTCTTCTGCATTCAGACGAATGATGAATGCCTGGTTGTTTGTACCTTTCATTTCCAATTTCTTGGTACCATCTTCGTTACTCAACGTATATTGGCCCATACCGGTCACCCACAAGTCATCATCAATTTTGTTAAGATGCATATATTGCAGAATACCAGTACTGTTTGGCTTTGCGTTTTCACTTCCCTTGAAAAGGCGCGACCACTTAACGTTCAAGTTCTCGTCAAGCTCTGCCACAAGTGCACTGACATATGAAGGCACCTCGTAGGTCTTGTCACCAATCTTATAGTCCTTGCAGATTGAGTTCTTTGCGCTCTTAACAGAAGAGAACAAGTAGAATTTGCCGTCTTTCACACAAAGTTTTTGCATTGTTTCACACGCCACAACGCCCGTCGTGGTCAATGTCTTCTCTGCATAGCCATTCAAGTCAAACTTCGTCACATACATGTCACCAACGCTTTGCTGCGAGTCACCGTTCCAGCCCACAACATTGTGAGGAGTCAGGTCTATTGTTGTGCCGTCAGCCTTTGTGAACTTTGTCAAGGCCGTAAAGCGGCCTGCCATATAGATGGCATTGTCGGTCACTGCAAGGTCATACACATATATAGGCAGTCCGTTCACCTTAGTTGACGTTCCGGCAATAGGGCTTGGGTCTGCATACACTTCGCGAATCCATTGAATTGCTCCGGCAGCACTCACCTTCATCAGCAAAGCCTTGTAGTAGCGATGCTCAATGTTGTCTATCGAGCTGATGCAATTCCAGTCAGCCAGTTTGGTTTCATTGCCTGTTGCGTCAACGAAGCCTGGAGTCTCCGTGCCGCGCGAGTCAGTGTGGCGCATCAAGAATGCTGCATATATGCTGCCGTCCTTGCCCACTTTCACCCAGTCGTTGTTAGAGTAAATCTCGCCGTTTGTCGAATAGATGCTCCACTTCACATTTCCCGACTTGTCAGTCTTGGTCATGGTGAATGTTTCGTTGCCAGAACTTGATGTGCCGGTATATACAGTGCCTTTTCCTATCACTGTGTCGCCCAGCTTCAAGCCGTCTTTGTCAGAATAAGAGCCCACGTGGCCAAGCCACACCACACCGTCGCTGGTCACAGCCAAAGACTCCGCCATTGATGTGCCTTCTCTGTCGGCATAATTTGCAGTGAGGACTTTTCCCCATTCTGCGGTTTGTGCAGTTGCGAGCATGCTCATTGATGCCAACGCCACTGCTGCTAACGTAAAGATTTTTTTCATATCTGTTAAAATTAAAATTAGTTTGTTATTATGTTTTTCGTTTTTTCGTATGCAAAACTACTCGTTTATCGCTTGTTTATCGCTTGCAAAGTTACTTGCATTTGTCACGTTGATAAATACCAAGTAATGATGATTTTGCTTCTCCAATTAGCCACTATTTGGTATTGTAAGGCCTTTGACACTCAACTAATTTTGCAGTCACATTAAAAAGGTATTGATGAAGAATATTTTTATCACTCTAATTTTGCTTCTCACGGCTGTTTCTCATGCGGCAGCGGCCGATTTCGCGTTGCGCGGCACCGTCACCGTCAAGGGCAAGGCCACTCCGGTGGAGTTTGCCACTGTGGCAGTCTCGCCGTCGGGCAAATCCACCGTCACCGACGATGCCGGACACTTCTCCCTGTCGCTTCCCGAAGGCTCCTACACGCTCAAAGTGTCGTTTGTGGGCTACAAGACAGCCAGCATCAGGGTCAACTTGCATGCCGACCGCACCGTCAGTGTGCCGCTCGAAGAAAAGACAAAGGTGCTCAACGAGGTGGTTGTGACTGCCAAGGAATCCACCGGCATGACAAGCAGCTCGCACATCTACCGCGACGCCATGTCGCACCTGCAGCCCACAAGTTTCACCGACCTGCTTGAATTGCTGCCCGGCAACATTTCCAAAACGCCCAACATGGGTGCTGCCAACACCATCAACATGCGTGAGACCGGTGCTCTCTCCGCCACCGGCAGTGCTTCGTCTAACAGCGACTACTCCATCAGCTCGCTCGGCACATTGTTCATGGTCGATGGCGCACCCATCAATGGCGACGCCAACATGCAGCACATTCCCGGCACCACCGACACCTCATCGCCCGAAGCCAAGCGCGACATCACCAACAAAGGCGTGGACATGCGCACCATCTCCACCGATAACATCGAAAGCGTGGAAATCGTGCGCGGCATTCCGTCGGCAGAGTATGGCAACCTCACAAGCGGCATGGTCAACATAAAGCGCATTCGCCGCACCACTCCGCTCACAGCGCGTTTCAAGGCCGACGAATACAGCAAACTCGTGTCAGTGGGCAAGGGCTTCAAACTGGGTGGCAGCAACCACATCGTCAATCTCGACGGCGGTTTTCTTGATTCCAAGGCTGACCCTCGCAACAATCTGGAGAACTACAAGCGTGTCAACCTCTCTGGCCGACTGAATTTCAGGTTCAACTACGCTGCAGTCGAAACGTCTTGGATTACCGGCGTTGACTACACCGGCTCTTTCGACAACTCGAAAAATGACCCCGACCTTAATCACAACGCTATCGACGACTACAAGTCGTCATACAACCGCATCAACTACACCAGCGACCTCACATTCAAGTTCTCAAAGATAGAATGGCTGTCGTCTGTCAACCTCAACACCTCGGTCAGCTATCAGCACGACCGTCTTGAGCGTCACAAAGACGTTGCTCCGCAGCGCGCCTCGGTGGCTCCCACTTCCATGCAAGAGGGCGTGCACGACGGCCACTATCTGCTCAGTGGCTATCTGGCCGACTTTGTGAGCGACGGCAAACCTCTCAACTTGTTCGTCAAGCTCAAAGCCGAGGGCAGTGCCACCAGCGGCAAGGTGAAAAACGAATACAAGCTGGGCGGCGACCTCACCACGTCTAAGAACTATGGCGACGGACAGGTCTATGACCTCACGAAACCGCTGTCGGCGAGCTGGTCAACACGCCCCAGAGCCTATAAAGACATTCCCGCGCTCAACGTTCTCTCGTGGTATGCCGAAAATGTGTTCACATCGCCTGTGGGCAACTGCAAGCTCAACCTCCAGACAGGCGTGCGCACCATTCAGCTCGTGGGGCTTAACAGCAGCTACAGCCTTAGTGGCAAGACATATCTTGACCCGCGTCTTAACTTGAAATTCGATTTCCCCTCCACCTCTATTGCCGGCCACAAGTTGAGCACCTTCATAGCCGGCGGTTATGGTTTGACGACCAAAATGCCCACTATAGCCTACCTGTTCCCTCAAGTGCAATACACCGACTTCATTCAGCTCAACTACTACAACGTGTATCACCCCAACGAGTTAAGCCGCATCAGCTTGCGCACCTACATCGACGATGTGACCAACTATCAGCTCAAGCCGGCACGCAACCACAAGTGGGAGGTGCGCTTTGGTGCCACCATTGGCAAAAACTCGTTGTCAATCACCTATTTCAACGAAAAGATGACTTCCGGTTTCCGTTACTCATCGTTCTATAAGCCTTATTCCTACACAAAATACGACGCCAGCGGCATCACGGCCGACCAGGCTCAAAACATGACCAAGCCTATCGACCTCTCCACCCTGCCGTCAACACAGGTCAAGGAACTTAGTGGCTACAGCAAGGCCACCAACGGCAGCCGCCTCGACAAAGAAGGCATAGAGTTTGTGTTCAACAGCGCACGCTGGCAGCCGCTTGCCACCGCGCTCACCATCACCGGCGCGTGGTTTCACTCCACCTACACCAACTCACAGATGCTGTTCGACCCCGTGAGCGACGTGGTGGGCAGTGTGCCGGTGCGCAACAACTACATCGGCTACTACAACATGAACGACGGCCGTGTCAACGACCAATTTAACACCAACTTCATGTTCGACACCCAAATCAAGCGTTGGGGGCTCATCTTCTCCACTTCCATTCAGTGCATGTGGTTCGTCACCACCAAGAAACTTTGGCAAAACGGCACGCCCGACTACTATCTCGATGTGGCCGACGGCCAGCTGCACCCCTACACCGAGGAGCTAAAGCACGACCAAACGCTCCAGTTCCTCGTGCAGACCTACAATAGCGACACCTATCGCCGCCAGACCACCCCAATTGCCATGTACGTCAACCTCAAGGCAACCAAGGAAATCGGCAAGCACTTGCGCATCGCTGTTTTCGCCAACCGCATGCTCGACTATCTGCCCGACTACAAGTCAAACGGCCTCATGGTGCGCCGCGTCACCGACCCCTATTTCGGCATGGAGCTAAACTTCAGTTTATAACACATATAGATAAACACCCGAAACTAAAAAACACAACGATATGAAATTATTACGATTCTTTTTTATGGCAATACTGATTGCTGCCACCCTCACGGCTTGCGACGACAAGCTCGCCGACTCGGTGACCACCATTGCCCCCACCATGTCGGTCAATCTGCCGCAAGACCTGCAAGGTGCCACCATCACCAACGAGCAAATTCAGGTGAATAACGTCTCCACCAAGCAGACCGCCACATTCACCTCGCGTGCCGACATAAAGCTGCTCACCGGTCTCTACGACATCAGCTACGATGCCGATGCCTCTCTGCCCGGCGACACCACTGTTCACCACATCAAGGCTTTCAGCCCGTCGGTTGAGGTGTCGGCCGCAAACCAGGCCATCACTTTCGACACTTTTGAAGCCGAAACTAACGACGACTTCATAATCAGCGAAATTTTCTTCACCGGCACATTGCGTTCCACAGGCAACCAATACTACGGCGACGATTATGTGAAGATTTACAATAACACCGACCATGTGCTCTATGCCGACGGTCTTGCCCTCGTGGAGTCAAAATTCACCACCACGCAAAAGTTCAATTATCGCCCCAACATCATGGACACTGCCATGACCGTGCAAGCCATCTATGTGATTCCCGGCAGCGGCAAGGAGCACCCTGTGCAGCCGGGCGAAAGCATGATTCTTGCCGACACCGGCATCGACCACCGTGTGGCAAACCCCAACTCTTTCGACCTCAGCAATGCCGACTTTGAGTGGTACGATGTGTCAACCGTGCCTGCGCACATGGACATCGACAGCCCCACAGTGCCAAACCTCGACAAATGGTACTGCTACACGCTCTCCTTCTTCGTGCTACACAATCGCGGTTTCCGCGCCTATGGACTTGTGCGCTTCCCCATTGACAAAGACACCTATCTCAACAACTACCGCTACACCTACAATTACGAGATTATTGTGCCAGCAGGCACATTCCCGATGTCGCAAACGGCCTACTATGTGCCAAACAAGTGGATTGTCGATGCAGTCAACTGCAGTGTAGAGGCAAAATACGCATGGAATGTCACATCGCCCAAGCTCGACCGTGGCTGGACATTCTGCGGCACTATGGACCACGACAAGACACGCTACTTCCACGCCGTGCGCCGCAAAATGCTCTATCTGAAAGACGGCCACCCGTTCCTCAAAGACACCAACAACTCGTCTGAAGACTTCAACGGCTATGTGGTTCCAAGTGAAATTGAGCGTCAAGGCACAGCCATCGACATCAACGGCAACAAATGCACCCAGCACACTTGGGACGGTGTAACTCCAATCAAATAAAGCATGAACTATCTATCTTTTTCAATATCTCTCATCTCTCTTGCAGCAGCTGTTTTTCAGGCATCGGCAAGTGGCACAGTTCGCACCGACTCGGCTTCGGTCATGTCGCGCATAGCGCGCCACTCCGCCCTCGACGAAGGGCTAACCACCACAGCTTGGAAAAATCCGGCCATTTTGCAGTTCAAGCGCAACTACTCGTTCAGCGAGGTTGCCTTGTCTTACAGCCACGACAAGCAATCGCAGCCGATCAATGCCATGCGTGGCGACGGCAGCTCCACATGGGCGTTCGATGCCGACTCACACATGAAATACAAGACCTCCACCATCTGGGGACATGCGCTTTATCGCAACTCTCGCACATTTCACGTCAAGTGGTGTGAGACGAGCGACCTCGATGTTGTCTATCCTTATGTGCAGGCCGACAGCATCGGCGGCAAAATCAACAATGAGACCTATGGATTCATGGGCGGATATGCCGACTTCAACGGTCATGTGGCTTGGGGCGGCACCATCGCCTACACCGCCGGCCTCAATTATCGCAACGTTGACCCGCGTCCGCGCAACGTCACTGCCGACCTCGCCGTAAGTGCCGGAGTGGCATTGCCGCTGGCATCGCGCTACCTTGTGGGTGCGTCAGCCAGCTTCAAGAAATACAAGCAGACCAACGACATCGACTTCTACAGCGAACTTGGGCACGACAAGGTGTTTCATCTCACCGGTTTTGCCAACGACTATGCTCGCTTTGCCGGCACTGGCCAAGCCACTTACTACAATGGCTATTTCTATGGCGGTGAGCTTAACCTCCAGCCAATGAGCAACCGTGGCTTCAGCGCCGCAGTGGCAGCAAGCAGCTTCTCGTTCGACAATATCCTCACCGAGTTCAATAAGCTCCCACTCTGCCATGTGCGGCACACATCGCTTGAGGCCGAGGCTGCGTGGAAAGCTTCATCATGGGGCGTGGTTGCCAACCTTGAGGCATCGCGCCGTGTGGGCACAGAAAACGTGTTTGGCGACCCTGCTGCCAGTGTGTATCTCAAAATTGGAGCTATCGACCAGTTTCACGAAAACCGTGTCAACATAGCAGCCAAAGCCTATTGGCAGCACTTTTGGCAACGTTTCTACCTCGGATTGCAGCCGTCAGTGGCTTATTCTCACCTAAACACCATCTATGCCTCACCGGCAAGCCAGGAGCAAATCAACTCTCTCACCACGTCGTTCCTTGTTCGCGGAGCATTTCAGATCAATTCTGCCACTCGTGTGCAGCTCACCGCCGCGGCACAAGTTCTCTCGCCATTAAGCGACAAGTGGCAAGTCGTCTCCACCAGCAATGAGCTTAGCGGTCTGCTCGCCACCATCTATGGCACGCACCAAGTGCTGTCAGACAACAACGCCTCCACAACCGCGGCTCTCCATGTGTTTAGAAGCATCTCGTCGCGCTATGCCATCAAGGCCGGCGCCACATGGCAACACGCCCACTACTCTTGTGGCAGCATCAGCGCCAACACCGTCACGGCGCAAGTTGCCTTCATTTTCTAACTCTGAATTAAATTATCACATTTTCAAAAAAAGTTATATCACAATGAAAATTCTTTTTTCAAAAACATTGCTCGGATTGGCTCTCGTCTTGGGAGCTTCTGCCACTGCGAGTGCTTATGAAATCATCAAGCCCGACCCACAAGTGCGCGTCGGCAAACTCGACAACGGACTCACCTACTACATCAGACACAACAACTATCCCGAACACCATGCCGACTTCTTCATCGCACAAAATGTTGGTTCTATTCAAGAAGAGGATAATCAGCGTGGACTGGCCCACTTCCTTGAGCACATGTGCTTCAACGGCACCAAGCACTTTCCAGGCAATAGCCTCATCTCCTACATGGAGTCTATCGGCGTGAAGTTTGGAGCAAACCTCAACGCCTACACTTCCACCGACGAGACCGTCTATAACATATCCAACGTGCCCACCGCACGCCGCTCGGCGCTCGACTCCTGTTTCCTCGCTCTAAGCGACTGGAGCGGCAACTTGCTGCTCAAAGGCAAGGACATCGACAACGAGCGTGGAGTGATTGAGGGCGAATATCGCTACCGCCAAGGCGCGGCCAACCGCATGCTCGAAAAATCAGCTCCCATCATCTATGCTGGCTCAAAATATGCCCACCGCTTGCCTATCGGCCTCATGAGCGTGGTCAAGAATTTCAAGCACAAAGACCTGCGTGCCTACTACAAAAAGTGGTATCACCCCTCCAACCAGGCCATAATCGTGGTTGGCGACATCGACCCCGACTATGCCGAGGCAAAAATCAAGCAGCTGTTCAGCGGCTTCAAAAACCCGGCCAATCCTGCACCTGTCGTGTCATCACCAGTGCCCGACAATGAGTCGCTCATCGTTGATGTGCAGACCGACAAGGAGCAGACCACCACACTTGTGCGTCTGTTTTTCAAGCACGACGGTCTTCCCGACAGCGACATGCCCACCACTCGTTTTCTTGAGAACAAATACCTCAACAATGTGGTTTCTGCCATGTTCACTGCACGTTTCGACAACTTGTTGCGCGACCCACAATCGCCTTTCACAAGCGTGGTGGGCGTTGACCGCAATTTCCTCATATCCAAAAACACGCAGGCATTCCAGATTGTGATGCGTGCCAAGCCTGGGCAGGCTGCGCAAGCCGTGCAAGTTGCCACACGGGAGCTGAAGCGCGCCTACACTTTCGGCTTCACCGAGGGTGAGTTCCGCCGTGCGCGCATCAACTATGAGACTGGCGTGGAAGAACTTTACAAAAACCGCAACCGTTATAGTAACACTCGCTATGCGCGCGACTTCGTGAAAGCTTTCATCAGCGGCGAGCCCATTCCGTCAGTCGAGGAATTCGCCAAGATCTCTGGCGAAATCACAAAGAGCGTGACACTCTGCCAAGTCAACGCCTATTTCAAGTCAATAATTTCACCCGACGACCGCAACGTGGTGATTTCTGCCTATTGCCCCGACAAGCAAGGCATAGCAGTGCCCACTCAACAGCAACTCGCCGACGCTTTCCATACCGCCAAAGCAGAGACCCTCACCGCCTATGTTGACTCCGTCACCTCCGGCAAAATCCTCGCCAAGGAGCCAAAGCCAGGCAAGGTGGTTTCTTCGTCAACGCTTCCACAGTTCCAAGCCAACATGTGGACTCTTTCAAACGGTATAAAGGTGTATTACCGCAAAACCGACTTCAATGCCGACCAAGTGCTTATCGGCGCGTCAGGCCCAGGCGGCTTGTCGCAAGACTACACGCCTGCCGATGCCCCGTCGTTCAAGGTGTTTGGCAATGTAGTGGCTCTTTCTGGTTTCGGGCCGTTCACTTCTGTTGACATCAAGAAAATGCTCGCTGGCAAAAAAGTTAAAATCAATCCGTTTGTTAGCCGCACCGAAGAGGGCGTGTCGGGCAGTTGCTCGCCAAAGGATTTGGAAACTGCCCTCCAGCTCATGTATCTCAAACTCACCTCCCTACAAAAAGACGAGAAAGCGTTTGAGCAATTCTTGGAGCAAAACCGCAATCGCGTGCTCAACCAAAATGCCGACCCCAAATTTGAGTTTGCCGACTCCATTTTTGCCTGTGTGTTCAATCATCACCCTCTTGGCGGCGAGCGACTCAACAAGCAAGAAATAGAGCAAGTCAACTACGACCGCATTTTACAAGTTTACAAAAATCGCATGAGCGATTTGAGCGACTGGAATTTCTATATAGTGGGCAATTTCAATGTAGACTCGCTCAAGCTGCTCACCGAACGCTACATTGCCTCGCTTCCCACAGCCAGACGCATCGAGAAACCTCGCGACATAGGTTATCGAATGTTCCCTGCCGACACAAAGCGTGCTTTCTCACGCAAAATGGAAAATCCGCAGGACAAAGTATATTTCTTCTGGACTAACAATAATGTGCCCTACTCGCTGCGCACCAATCTGCTTGCCAAAATCTCAGGACAAGTCATGTCGGCCATTTTCCTCAAGGAAATCCGCGAAGACCGCGGCTGGACCTACCACGTTGACACCCACTGCAGCATAGTTGCCGACCTCAACGGTCAGGACACTCCTGTCATTTTCATGCCGCTCAATGTCACCATCACCGCCGGCAAGGCCGCCGAGTGCCGCAACCTAATTTCCGCCACCATGGCTTCGGTTGCCAAAAACGGCATCACTCAAGCCCAACTCGACAAGGTGAAACGCTACCTCAAGAAAGTGTTTGGCGAAGATGTCAAGGAAAACAGCTACTGGCAAGTGATGATTAAGAACTATCTCAAATATGGCATCGACTTCAATCAAGATTACCTGTCGATACTCGACAGCATAACCACAACCGATGTGCGCGACTTCGTTAAGCAATACATCACTGGTGGACATCACCTTGAGTTGACCATGACTGCAGAAAAATAAATAATAGAACGTAATAATTTTTCACCTATCCACAATGCGGCGGAGCCTGCCAACCCACGGCTTCACCGCGTTGTCTTTTTGCCTTGTGACGGTCATCATGACGCAGATATATGGGTTCAGTGGAAAAATGCAGGGGACTGAAACAAAAACATAAAAAACAGCCTTGGAGCAACGTGGAATGCTTCGCATTTGGCG
>OIYG01002230.1_pt1 | contig 12737 bp, 10 predicted proteins | sample 1587861 | NCBI WGS metagenome assembly OIYG01 (sample SAMN03283272) | human gut metagenome | biome: human-associated habitat; material: feces | host: Homo sapiens | place: Peru | collected 2012 | reverse complement strand
TCTGACCTACAGTCTCGTAGTCACCCTTTTCGAGCGCATCGCAGACTGCCAATACGCGGTCTTTCTCGCCCAATACGAAGTGAGCGCGGCTGTAATCCTCTTCGCCAACTTCTGCACGAACCTCTTCCAATTGTTCCCATGTGCAATCACGGAGGGTTTCGAACTTAGCCTCTGGATGCTTAGCAGCGATGTGCTTAACCACATTCTCGCAAGAGTTACGACGGTCGTTGTATGGAGAACCAGCCAACTCATGCTTAACCTTAGAGTTTACCAAGCAGAGCTTATAGCCCTGAGGGTTGAATGGGAAGTACTCAAACTCGCGGCTATTGCAATCGAGGCGCATCAACTTGCCTTCCTTGCCGAATACAGAAGCAAACTGGTCCATGATACCGCAGTTAACACCGACATACTTATGCTCAGTAGCCTGACCGGCCAATACGAGATCCCACTTAGAAACCTTGTTGTCACCGAAGAGATCGTTCAAAGCAAATGCGAAGCAACTCTCAAGAGCAGCAGAAGAAGACATACCAGCACCGAGAGGCACGTCACCATAGAATGCAGCATTGAAACCTTTCACCTCAACACCCAATGACTTCATTTCCTGGCAGATACCATAGATGTAGCGTGCCCAAGAAGCACGAGGACCCTCAGGATCATTCACCTTGAATTCTACACGGTCTTTCAAGTCGATAGAGTAGAGCATTATTGTATCTGTACCGTTAGGACGAATCTCTGCCATGATACCCTTATCAACTGCACCAGGGAATACGAATCCACCATTGTAGTCGGTGTGCTCACCGATAAGGTTGATACGGCCTGGAGACATATAAATATTACCTGTTTTACCATCAAAGTGCTTGATGAAGCGGCTTCTTACTTTTTCGATATCCATAATTCTTATAGTTTAGATTGTTAATATTTAAAAGATTTGCTTTATTCAGTAAATGGCTTTCCGTGAGTTGTACTCATGGAAAGCCAACCATTATAAGGGGTATTCCTAAGATTATTCTACAGGAATGTCCTTGTTGATGTTCTTGCAACCTGCGATTGCATAGAAGAACATGTAACCCATAGAAATGAGAGGTACGATGTAGCTCAACATGTAACCAGCATTATCGGCGATGAAGTTCTGCACCAATGGCATCAAACCACCACCAACTACCATCATCATGAAGATACCTGAAGCCTGAGCTGTGTACTTACCAAGACCCTCTGTAGCAAGGTTGAAGATACTTGGCCACATGATAGAGGTGCAAAGACCGCAGAGTACCAGGAACATGGCTGAGATAGGAACTGTTACCAACTGGAATGAAGAACCTGTAAATACTGGCATATCTACTGTAGTTGACTTACCAAGAAGTACTGCCAAAAGAATGAACAGCATACCTGCACCATTAGCGACGATCATCATGGAACGGCTTGATACCTTGTTGGCAATGAAACTTGAGCACAAACGGCCCACCAACATGAGCAACCAGTATGTTCCTGCTACGAAACCACCGATGGCAGCTGCGTTGGCCAAGGCTGCGCCATTGATGAAGCCACCACCATTGGCTGTTGTGTCTGAAATGTAGAAATTCAAAGTTCCAGGGATACCTACCTCAACACCTACATATACGAAGATGGCGATAACACCGAGGTTGAAGTGGCGGAATGCCCATGGTGAATGCTCGAATACAGTCTTGGCTGTTGTCTTACCCATCTCAGGATCCTTGATAGGGATGAAGAGCAAGCATACAAATGCAGCTGCAAATACTGCGAGAGCGATGTAAAGTACCAAGTTGACATCTACCATCTGGGTATTGGCTGTTACTGTACCGATAAGGGCACCAACGAGCATTGGAGTTAAAGTACCAGATAAAGAATTCAGTGTACCACCAATGAGGTTCAATTGGTTACCGCGGTTACCACCGCCACCGAGAAGGTTCAACATAGGGTTTACTACAGTATTCAGAATACATACAGCAAAACCTGAGATGAATGCACCGAAGAGATAAACAGAGAAGCCTGATACATCGACACCAAACTTACCTGAGAGGAACTGGATGAATACGCCAACAAAACCAGTTGCAATACCAGTAAGAGCTGTCTTTTTGTAACCAATCTTGGTCAACAATTTACCAGCAGGGATACCCATGAAGAGGTAAGCCAAGAAGTTCATGGCATTACCGAGCATACCAATCATGTTGGCGCTACCGCTGTCGGCAAATACGTTTTTCCAGATGACTCCGATAGGAGCAGCTAAGTTTGTGACGAATGAAATCATCGCGTAGAGGAACATCATCGTGATAATGGCAATGATGTTACCATTTTGTTTTTGGTTTTCCATTTTTTCTTTAATAGTTGATATTTAAATGTTTTGTTTATAGACTTGGAAAGGAGTGGCAGTTTTTGAGCTACCACTCCTATGTTTTGAATGCATGGTCTATCTTATATATAAGGTTATCTTAAGAATAAGACTGAACCACACAAGTTTTTTTATTTGTCAACACCAAACTTATAGATAGTTTTCTGTGTGTATGTCTCTCCTGGTTTCAAGCGTACACTTGGGAAATATGAGCGGTTTGGTGAGTCTGGGAAGTGCTGCGCCTCAAAGCAGACTGCACTTCTGCGTGGGAATGTAGCACCATGCTGACCCTTAATTCCCTCCAGGAAGTTGCCTGTGTACATCTGCATACCTGGTTCGGTAGTGTAAACTTCCATAGTACGACAGCTAACTGGATCCTTGATTCTTGCAGCAAAGCTCAACTCGCCCTCTTCTTTCTTGTTGAGTACGTAGTTGTGGTCGTAACCAGAACCATTCTTAATCTGCTCATTGTCTGCATTGATGTCCTGACCGATCGGTTTCGGTGTGCGGAAATCAAATGGTGTGCCTTCTACCTTCAATATTTCGCCTGTAGGAATAGAAGTCTCGTCAATAGGCAAATAGAAATCAGCATTCACCTCGCAAATGATATTGTCGATAGTTGGTGTAGGGTTGCCGATGCCTTGGATTGAGAAGAAACCGTGGTTTGTCAGGTTTACAATCGTCAACTTGTTGGTTGTAGCCTGATACTTGATGACCAACTCGTTATCGTCAGTCAAGGTGTAAGCTACCCAAACGTCCATCTCGCCTGTGAAACCTTCTTCACCATAAGGGCTGGTATATTTTAATACGACAGCATTCTCGCTCATGCGGGTTGCATCCCAAACATGTGTGTGGAAACCGGTAGGACCGCCATGCAGGTGATTTTTACCATTATTGCAAGCCAACTGGTATTCTTTACCGTGTAATGTGAACTTGCCGTCACAAATGCGGTTTCCATAGCGACCGATGAGTACGCTTAGGAAAGGCTCTGGTGAATTGATCACATCCTGAATGTTGTCATGACCCTGAATGAGGTTAGCATAATTGCCATCTTTGTCTGGCATCATGATAGCCACAATTGCACCGCCATAGTTTGTTACTGCAACTTCATTGCCCTGACTATTCTTCAAGATGAAGAGGTCGGTCTGCTTTCCATTTACAGTGGTCTGAAAATCTTCTCTTTTCAGGCCACAGAGGTTTTCTACTTCTGCGCTCATAATATCCTAATTTTTTAGTTACTTTATCGTTTAAGTTATTATCTACTGCAAAGTAACTAAAAAAAAATGATTATTACAAATATTTTAGCAATTTATTGATTTAAAAAAACAAAAAATAACTTATGAAAGGAAATCAGCTACAATGTAACTTGACCCTCCAACGAAGATAAAATCATCTTCAGCAGCGTCTGCCTGTGCTGCTTTAAATGCTTTATTAACAGAAGAATACACGTTTCCGTTGAGTCCTAACGAAGTGCCTAATTCCGCGATTTTTTCCACTTTTATGGCTCTTTTTGTAGTTGCTTGTGTCCAATAGTAAATTGCGTCCTTTGGAAGCATTTTCATCACAGTTGTGACATCTTTGTCATCTACCATGCCAAAAACGATGCGAAGCTGTCTGCATACTTGTGCCTTGATTTGTGGAGCCAGATATTGCCATCCGCCTACATTATGACCTGTATCGCAGATCACCAATGGCTTGTCTTGTATCTTCTGCCATCTACCCATCAATCCTGTCAATTCGGTTACATGGGAAATTCCATATTTGATGGACGCTTCTTCATTCTTGACAAGTGTAAGATGCTTGACGGCATTAAGGATGGTGTTCATATTCTTGGCCTGATAATCACCGCAGAGTTCTCCTGTCAGGTTACCCCATGTACGGGTAATGTATTCCATTTTTCCATTGATATGTTCTGCTTTCAGGACTTCCTGCTGATTTTCATCTTGGGCGAAAATGATAGGAGCGTTTTCTTTCTTTGCCTTTTGTTGGAAAACTGGACGTGTTTCTGGTAGGTCTTCTCCGATAATGACTGGTACTCCTGGCTTGATGATGCCTGCTTTTTCGCCTGCGATGTCAGCCAAGGTGTTGCCTAAGAACTGGGTATGATCCTTACTGATATTTGTGATGATAGAGAGGATAGGGGTGATAATGTTGGTGCAGTCCAAGCGACCACCGAGTCCTACTTCGATAATGGCGATATCAACCTTTTGTTCGGCAAAGTACTTGAATGCCAGAGCGGTGGTCAATTCAAAGAATGATGGATGTAGAGGTTCGAAAAAACTGCGTTCTTCTTTTACGAAATCGATAATGTATTGTTCGCTGATGCATTCTCCGTTTACTCGGATACGTTCACGGAAATCTACCAGATGTGGAGATGTGAAGAGTCCAACCTTGTATCCTTCTGATTGAAGAATGGCAGCAAGGGTATGAGAGCAAGAACCTTTGCCGTTGGTACCTGCGATATGAATGCTTTTGAACTGGCGATGGGGATGTCCGAAATGCTTGTCAAGTGTTTCGGTGGTTTGCAAACCTGGTTTGTAAGCCTTGGCACCTACCTTTTCAAAAACAGGAGTGCTATTAAACAGATATTCTATGGTTTCTTGATAATTCATTGCTTTTCTGCGTTTATTACACCTTATTATATATAAAGGAGCAACCCTGTCTTTGTCAGACAGGATTGCTCCTTTCATTTTAATCAAAATATTCTCGTTTATTTAAAGAGGTTTTTGAAACTCTCAAAGAGAGACTTCTTGGTGGCACTATCAGCCTTGAAGTTCTCACATTCTTTAAATTTCAAGACAAGCGCTTTTTCTTCCTTGGTGAGGGTCTTTGGTACAAATACGGTGATGTTGACGATGATGTCACCCTTTCCGTATCCATAACCCTGTACGGCAGGAAGTCCTTTTCCTCTGAGGCGCATCTGCTTGCCTGGTTGGATTCCTGGTTCTATCTTGAGGGTTGTTTTGCCATCAATAGTAGGTACTTCTACCTCTCCGCCAAGAGTTGCAGTAGTGAAATCGAGAACAAGATTGTAATACAGGTCCTGACCGTTACGCTCAAAGATGTCGCTCTTTTCTTCCTGGATAAGAACCTGAATGTCGCCATTGATGCCATTATGCTTACCTGCGTTTCCTTTGCCGCGAACACTGACACACATGCCGTCTTCAACACCTGCTGGGATGTTGATTTCTACAACCTCATCACCTTTTACGATACCATCACCGCCGCAGTGCTTACACTTGTTCTTGATGATAGTGCCTTCTCCATGACAGTCTGGACATGGGACCTGAGTCTGCATCATGCCGAACATAGAGCGAACGGTCTTGATAGTATATCCAGTACCATTACATGTATGGCATGTTTCTGGTTGTGCACCGCCTTCGCATCCTGTACCATGGCATTCCTCACAAGTAACATCCTTGCGAATTTTGAATTTCTTGGTTACACCTGTGGCAATCTCCTGCAAAGTGAGTTTTACTTTCACGCGCAGGTCGCTTCCCTGATATTGCTGGCGAGCACCGCCGCCACCAAAACCGCCGCCAAATCCGCCGAAACCGCCGCTGTGTCCTCCGAAGATGTCTCCGAACATGGAGAAGATGTCGTCCATATTCATGTTGCCACCTCCGCCAAATCCACCGAATCCACCTTGTGGACCGTCGAATCCGAACTGGTCATATTGCTGGCGCTTCTGAGGATCTCTTAAAACATCGTAAGCCTCAGCTGCTTCCTTGAATTTCTCCTCAGCCTCTTTGTTGCCTGGGTTGCGATCAGGATGATACTTGATGGCAATCTTTCGATAAGCCTTCTTGATCTCGTCATCGGATGCTGACTTATCGACGCCCAGCACCTCATAATAGTCTCTCTTAGCCATTTGCTAACTTCTGATTGAATGTTCTGAATATCAATTGATTATTGTCCTACTGCTACCTTTGCGTGGCGGATTACTTTGTCATTGAGGGTGTAACCTGTCTGTACGCAGTCGATAACCTTACCTTTCTTTTCATCGCCCATTCCCGGAACCATAGCGATAGCTTCGTGGAAATCTACGTCAAAGTCCTTGTCTGTAGTCTCTATCTTCTTTACGCCTAATCCTTCCAATGTCTTGATGAATTTGTTGAAAATCATCTGAACACCTTCTTTGATAGCCTTAGGATCTTCACTCTTATCAGCAATGGCACGCTCAAAATCATCGAGTACTGGCAAAATGGCTGAAATTGTTTTTTCCCCACCATTGAGTACCAGTTCTGCTTTCTCCTTGAGAGTGCGTTTGCGATAGTTTTCAAATTCAGCAGTCTTGTAGAGCAATTGCTTCTTGAGGTCTTCTACTTCTTTTTGAGCTTTCTCAAGTGGATCCAATTCTGTTTCTTCTGCCTTTTTGTCGGCAGTGTTGTTGTCTTCTGTCTTTTTGTCAGCAGCGCTGTCAGATTCGTTCTCTGTGCCCGCATTTTCGTCAGACTGCTTGTCTGCAGCATGGGTATTTTGCTCCTGCTCATTGGATACTTGCTCGTTGTGAGCCTGCTCCTCGACGTTGCCGTCTTCTATATTTATATCTCTTTCTTTAGACATAGTTGTAAATTTACTTTTGATTTTTTTTAGAATCTTCATGACAAAAAGTGTGCCAACCTGAAAAGGCTGGCACCTATTATATATTAATGTATATAAGACTTCTCGTTTGTCTTTGCAATATTCAATCCTGTATGAGCAGGATTACTGCAATCCGTACATCTTAGCTTTTTGCTCCTTGATAGCCTCGTCGTAGATATACTCGTCGTAAGACATGAGTTTGTCGATTGTGCCAGATGGAGTCAGCTCGATGATGCGGTTTGCTACAGTGTTGATGAACTCGTGGTCATGGCTGGCAAAAAGAATGTTTCCCTTGAATGCCACCAAGTTGTTGTTGAAAGCCTGGATACTTTCCAAGTCCAAGTGGTTGGTTGGAGTATCAAGAATCAGACAGTTGGCATTCTGCAGCTGCATACGGGCAATCATACATCTCATCTTTTCACCACCGGAGAGTACGTTTACTTTCTTCAGTACTTCCTCACCGCTGAAGAGCATTCTACCCAAGTAGCCCTTCATGGCTACCTCATTACCTGGACCATATTGGCTCAACCAATCTACCAGGTTCTTATCGCTTTCAAAGAACTCTGTATTGTCGAGTGGGAGATAGGCTGTTGTGATGGTAACACCCCACTTGTATTCACCTGCATCAGCTTTTCTGTTGCCATTGATGATTTCAAAGAGAGCGGTCATCGCTTTTGGATTATGAGAGAGGAATACTACCTTTTCGCCCTTTTCAATATTGAAGTTTACGTTATCGAAAAGTACAGTTCCGTCCTCGTCGTATGCCTTCAAACCTTCTACCTCAAGAATCTGGTTTCCTGGTTCACGGTCCATCTGGAAGATAATACCAGGATATTTACGGCTTGATGGGCGGATTTCCTCTACGTTGAGTTTCTCGAGCATCTTCTTACGAGAGGTAGTCTGCTTGCTCTTTGCAACATTGGCAGAGAAACGGCGGATGAATTCTTCCAATTGCTTTTTCTTCTCCTCAGCCTTCATCTTCTGGTTCTGAGCCTGACGGAGAGCCAACTGTGAACTTTCGTACCAGAAAGAGTAGTTACCAGCAAACATGGTTACCTTTCCAAAGTCGATATCCACGGTCTGGGTACTTACTGAGTCGAGGAAGTGACGGTCGTGAGATACAACCAATACGGTTTGTTCGATGTTGCTTAAGTATTCTTCCAACCATTCTACAGTATCGAGGTCGAGGTCATTGGTAGGCTCATCGAGGAGAAGGTTGTCTGGATTTCCAAAGAGAGCCTTTGCCAACATGACGCGCACCTTCTCTGTGTTAGAGAGTTCGCCAACGAGTTTGTTGTGCTGTTCCTCTTTTACACCAAGATTCTGAAGAAGTTGTGCAGCATTGCTTTCTGCCTCCCAACCATTCATCTCTGCGAACTTCAACTCCAGATCTGCAGCTCTGTTACCGTCTTCTTCTGTCATTTCTGGTTTCGCATAAAGGCGCTCACGCTCCTTCATGTTTTCCCAAAGAGGCTGGTGTCCCATCAAGACGGTGTCCATTACACGAAATTCGTCGTATTTAAAGTGGTCCTGCTCCAAGACAGAGAGACGCTCGCCTGGTCCCATTTCTACACTACCCTTATTTGGCTCAAGATCGCCACTGATGGCTTTGAGCAAAGTTGATTTACCTGCGCCGTTGGCACCGATAATACCATAGATGTTACCATGAGTGAACTTGAGGTTTACATCCTTGTAAAGTACTCTTTTTCCGAATTGGATTGCAAGATTTGTTACTGTAATCATTATTAATTAATACCTTTTCTTTTAATTTTGGCTGCAAAGTTACGAAAAAATATTTGAATATCAATGCTTTGATGATAAAACTTGCTTAATTTTTAGTTAAAATGTCACAGAGGCTTGGTAGTGTTGTCAAAAAGAAGTACTTTTGTGTTTTAAAACATCTGAAAATTGAAAATAATAGAAATAGAATATGGCGCATCAAAGCAATAAATGGCAGAAAAATGCCAACCAAAGAGGAGGCTATGGCGTTCCTAACGAATATGCTCACTATGTTGTTGGAAAACCAGCTCCGCTCCTGGAATGGCTTCTTGAAAATATCAAAGGGGAGAGTAAAACCAAGATTAAGTTGACTCTCCAGGGACGAGGTATTAAAGTGGATGGTAAAATCATCACGCAGTTTGATTATGCGCTGCGTCCTGGTATGAAAATCTCCGTCAGCAAAACCAAGAAAAACAATGATAAATTTAAAAACCGATTTGTCAAGATAGTTTATGAGGATAGATATCTTGTCGTTGTTGAGAAAAACGTGGGTATCTTGAGTATGGCTGCTGGGCATTCTACGCTGAATGTGAAAGCAGTTCTGGATGACTATTTTCATAAGTCACGTCAGAATTGTCAGGCACATGTAGTTCATCGCCTTGACCGTGATACTTCCGGTCTGATGATTTATGCGAAGGATAAGCAGACTGAACTTGCGTTGGAGAATGATTGGCACAACAATGTTTATGACCGCAGATATGTGGCTGTAGTCTCTGGAGAGATGGAGGAAGATGAGGGAACGATTGCTAATTGGCTCAAGGATAATAAAGCTTATATTACATATAGCAGTCCTACGGATAATGGAGGTAAATATGCTGTAACTCACTTTCATACGCTCACTCGTTCGACCGATTATTCATTGGTGGAGTTTCGTTTGGAGACTGGTCGTAAAAATCAGATTCGTGTGCATACTGCTGATATGGGACATCCTGTCTGTGGGGATATAAAATATGGCAATGGAGATGATCCTTGCCATCGTCTTTGTCTTCATGCGTATGTGCTCTGTTTTTATCATCCAGTAACTCATCAGCCTATGGAGTTTGAAACTCCTATTCCTGCTGAGTTCCGTAAGGTTTTTAAGTAAAAAATGGTAGGGCTTTTGTGAAGTAATGAGTCTCGATGTTGGTCTTTTAAAATAAATTTTAATGGTAAAATGGATGATTTCGGATATTATATTTTTGCCTTGGTAGTGCTTGTTGTTGGCTTCTTGATTGTAAAGAAAGTTGCAACATGTTTGGTTAAGACTATTATTGGCATAGTGGTATTAGCAATATTGGCTGGTATCTATTGGATGTATATTGCATAAATATTTTTTTGAGTTATAGAAGTAATTGATATCAGATATAGCTGAAGAGCGTTGCTGTAGCCAAAATGTTTGGTAACAGCGACGCTTTTTTATTTGTGTTGCTTTTGTATTTTCTTGTTGATTTTCATGAGTTCTTTCATGGCTTTTTTCCCAGCCTCTTCTCCTTTTTCAATCATCTTTATTACTTTTTTATCGCTGAAGCTGGCTGCGGAAAATCCTTTTAAATCTGGATTGATATAAACGTTGATGTGGCGGAGATTTTCTTGGTATTGGCTGAGGTCAGGACGCTGGGTTATCCAATGAAGGAGTTGCCCCATGAATTTCTCTGCATTTTCATACTTTTTGGCTTTCCGTTCTCTTTTCCAGGCTTTACTGTCTTCATGTTTCTTAACCGTTAGGTCAATGGCTATCACAATATCAGCTCCCATATCAAGCACCACATCTACGGGAAGATTATCCACCAGTCCGCCATCTAATAGTTCAACTCCATTGATATCGATGGCTTTGAATGCACCTGGTATTGCCATACTGGCTCGCATGCTTCTTGCTAAATTGCCGTTCTTGAGTATCACTTTCTGCCGGTTGATATAGTCGGTAGCTACGCATCGGAAAGGGATGGGTAAACTATCGAAGGAAATACTATCTTGGTGGTGGATAGAATCTCCGTATTGAAAACTTTGCTTGTTTGTCATAGTGAGCTTGGTTGTTATCATAGAATCGAGTAGGCTGAAAATTTTATCACCCCGTATCATTCCTACGGATTTGTCAACCAGCTTGCTTCCCTTTCTGGCTATCGGGAACCCAAACAGATAGGTGACGCCATCCCGCTTGACAATGGGTTTTTCGCAGATTCCTATGTTGCGGTCTGTCAGCAAATTCATCCATTCCTGAGATCTGAACATACTGTCAAGTTCTTCACTTCTGTAACCGCAGGCATAGAGACCGCCAATGATGCTCCCGATACTGGTTCCTGCAATGTAGTCTATTGGGATGCCGGATTTCTCTATATATTTCAAGACTCCTACTGTGGCAGCACCTTTTGCACCGCCACCACCCAAGACAAGTCCTATTTTGGGACGTTCTTCCTGCTGTTTAGCCTCTGTGCTGCCTATACCTATTATATATATAAGGAGGCAACTTAATAGGAAAAATTTCATGGATGTCCTCATTGCTTTTGTTTTTGAAGAAAAATGCCAGTTTTGGGATGACCCTATTTGTATTCTTAGGAACAGTCTGGAAATCTGAGATTATCTATATCTCTGAGATTATCTATTTGTAGATGAAATAAGTTCCTCCGTCGCTCATGCAGTATTTCTTGAGTAGAGTTTGGATGTATTCGGCATTTGCGCGAACATTAGCTTCGTTTCCATCATATCCGTTGATAAGCACGACAAGATGGGTGGTATTCATTTCCATCTTCGTTCGTTCATTATCGCTTGTTGGTGTGCCAACTCCTCCTATTTGGTCTCTATATATAGGTAATCCCTCTATATTAATAGTTCCTCTGCCTATACCTTCATAAGGTTCGCCGGCTTTCCCCACACCTAAGGTAAGGGTATCTCCTTGAAATTTATCAGCGTCAAAACCGCCTATGCTGTAGCCATAGGCTATGCTGGCTAAGTTTACGAGATCCACAAGTGTATCTCTTTGGTAAAGTTCCTTGCCCTGTAATAAGCGGCGGATTAATGCTTCTGAGGCAGGGCGATAGCGGGATGGGTCCTTGCCACAGGAACGGTATACCTTACGGGTAGCAGCTATGCCACTCATGTCTTTGAGCGATTCTGTTGTCAATTCCTGTTTGTATCTTCTGCCCAGTTCTTCGATTTCATCCCAGAGTTCTTGGCAGTATTGTGTATTTACAACGGAAGCTTCTATGCATGCTCCAACAAAAGAAGGGCATACTGATTCTATTTCGGGTGATACTATGATTTTCATATGAATGTATTTCTGTTAATTGTTCTACTTATCCTTGGTGCAAAGTTAATATAAAAAATCAGAATCTGCAAGAATAAAAAAATAAATATGGCAAATTCTTAAGTTGTTTTCTCATTTTCCTTATTTGGTATTTCCTGATTTGGGCATTACCGAAGCGGATATTCCTGCATTGGCAGAACAGACAATCACTGACATTTTGTACTCCGGCTAATCCTCGTGAAGTTTCTAAGGAGGATATTCTTGCATTGTATCATTGGATTTTGTAATGATATATAAAACAATCTTGTGACTTGTTTTGCAAGTGTTTTGCAAGCGTATTAAATATGACAAGCGTATGTAACAGGTAGTAAAATGTATGTACATAGTTTGCAATGGTATGTCGTATTACGTTATTACATATTATAATATATCTGCCCATACTTTTATTTTTCCCTGCCCAGGCAATAATTTTTCCGTGGGCAGGGAAAAAAAAAAGTGGGGGTGTTTCTTTGAGAATGGGTTCTATTCGAATTGTGTTTTTATGTAGATAGGTAAAAAATATAAAAGCGAAAAAAATAAACTATTATCTTATATTTGTTGTTTTATGTGTGCCTACACGATAAAAGGATAAATTGTTTTGAATATTATGTCGAAAATAGCCTGTTTTTATTCGTTTTTTATAGTTAAGTGTTAAAATAGTGTTAAATTCCAAACTTTTTCCTTGAATAATTTGGATGATAAGAAATTTGTTTGTACTTTTGCACTCGCTTTTGAGAAATCAAGCATTCCTCAAGGCAATAAAGAAAG
>OIYG01002227.1_pt1 | contig 12756 bp, 15 predicted proteins | sample 1587861 | NCBI WGS metagenome assembly OIYG01 (sample SAMN03283272) | human gut metagenome | biome: human-associated habitat; material: feces | host: Homo sapiens | place: Peru | collected 2012 | reverse complement strand
CTGTTCTTTGGAAATCGGTGCAAGATAGCTCTGTCCAATGAAATACTTTGCATAAGCCTCATTGGCTTCACCAATTGGAAACATCATAGAGGACTCATGTTGTGATTTCATGCTGCCATCTTCAGATTTTTCATTCCATACCTGTTTTGCCAAATTAAATGCCGCCCATCCCTTAGGCCATCCCACATAAAATGCAATATGTGTAATCACAGCAGCTATTTCTTTTTTAGTTACGCCATGCACTTTTGCATTTTGTAAATGGTATATCAGCGATGTATCTGTTATTCCTGCTGAAACCAAGGCTACTACCGTAATTATACTTCTTGTTTTTAAATCGATGTCTTGATTATTCCAGTTCTCACCGAAAAGTATATCATCATTATAGTGTGCAAATTCTGGTGCAAAATCTCCAAGCTGTTTTTTCCCTGCTGTTTGTATTATTTTTTCATTCATTAGTTATCCTTTTCCTTTCAGATATGCTTTGTTTCATATATCAACTACTCATGCACTTTCACTGTATGAATTCGTTTTACATGTACTCACAAGTAATTTAACTAGATATCATTTGAATAATCATCAAAATTCACATTAACTTTTGATTATATCACTTCTTTTCAAATATTATATTCTAAAGATGCATTTAAAAATAATTCTACAGCTTCTCCTGTATCCCTAGGTGTAAATACACTTTTTCCTGTATCTAACGATCCAATTAAAGCCATATCATTTTGATTCAACTCAAAATTAAATATATCAATATTTTGTTGAATATGTTCAATACTCGTTCCTTTTGATAAAGAAACAATACCTCTTTGAAATAACCATCTTAATACAATTTGAGTAGGTTTTACATTATATCTTTTTGCCATATCTACAATCACATCATTATGAAGGACATTACTTTTTCCAGCGCCAAATGGTGACCATGCAGCCATTTGAACGTTCTTAGATTGCATGTATTTTAAATCAGATTCTCTTTGATATAAAACATTAGTTTCCACATAATTAACCATCGGAACTGTATCTTTAAAGAAAATAAGATCTGCTAGCTTTTCCTGTGTAAAATTATCTACTCCAATCGCTTTTACCTTTCCTTCCTGATACAATTCCTCTAATGCCTGATAAGCTCCATAGTAATCATTGAATGGTTGATGAATTAAATACAAATCAATATAATCCAACCCCAATCGATCTAAAGATCTATTAAATGCTTCTTTTGCCTTAGAATAACTTGTATCTGTAATCCATAGTTTAGTACAAATAAAAAGTTTTTCTCTTGGTATACCACTCTTTTTAATAGCGCGTCCTACAGCCTCTTCGTTTTCATAAGCACTCGCAGTATCAATATAACGAAATCCTGCTTCAAGGGCATTGAGTACTGCTTTCTCACACGCTTCTAAATCTGTCATTCGAAAGACACCAAAGCCTAATGCTGGTATCTGAATGCCATTATTTAATTTAAAATACTCCATTGTTTATTCCTCCAGTAATCGATGCGGATTGTTCATCATCGTCTTTAAATCATCATATTTTACACCTACATCCAATAAACATCCTAATACTTCATAAAATGAATCGGGAATGGATGGTGTCCAATCAAAGAAATGATCAGTTGATAAAATGCAATGTTCAGCTCCAATACTTTCAATAATATTTTTAATATCCATTATTTCTAGTGAATGATGCAATGGCGCTAAATTCAATGTACAAAACTCAACAAAATGTCCGTAAGAAGCAAATTCTTGAATTTGTTCAAAAGAATTATAAGAACATTCACTACAAGGATGTGTTAAAACTAATTTGTGATATCCTATTTGATTGGCATATTTTGCCACTTCAATACTTTCTTTCTGACTTATATGTCCCGTACATATCACTATCTTATTTTTTGCGCACATTTCAATAATAGTTTTGATATCTTTCTTTAATTGTCCATTATCTTCTAATAAATAATAATACTGTTCTTCACCTAACTCTTTTGTTAGTGGCAAATATTCTTTGGCTATCGTACCAAAGCCTGTATGTGTCATATCACTTTTCGCACTCCATGTTGGTAACCAAATCACCTTAGCACCCATCTGAATTGCCATTTCCACAACCCATGGGTAAGGACCACCTGCTACACGATTTAATGAAACACTTGGATATACGGTAAAATCTTCATATTTTTGATTCAATTCATGTGCCAATCCTAGACATGGCCAACCATGTGTTTTTAAGACAAGACCTTTCATGCCAGCCTTCATACAAGTTTCAATCACTTCATCGTTACTTTTTGTCTGACGATGCTTAAGAGAAATATCTGGATTGGCATGCACATGCATATCAATCGCACCTTGAATTAATTCATTTATATCATTCATAATCAACCGCTCCTCTTTTACAAACTTTTTTAACATATAATACAATTGCACAACCGCTTGCAATCATTGATAATAAAATACCAACGAATAACTGTGAATTCATTGAATTTCCAATAAATCCAGCCAAAAAATTTAAAATATAAACTGAAAAAGAAGATCCAATATTTGCTACACCCCATGAAATAGACATCGCAATTCCAATCATACTGTCAGGAACAAATTCAGCAGCTTTTGCATATAAAGTAGAGTGTGCAAGAGATGTTGCCAAACCAATTAAAATTGCACATAAATAAACCGAAGTGAGTGAATGGTTCATATACATACATAATAATCCAACACCTACAAGTAAATATCCCGCAGGAATCATCCAATCTTTAAATATTTTTCTTAATAATGGATAGCATAAAGTAAAGATAACCAAAGAAAAACGAACTAAAGATGTTGCAGTTCCTGCTTGAGTAGCTGTTCCTAATTGATATTCTGTAATAATATAGTTTGAAACATTTAAATTGAAGGCATATTGTGTTACATAGAATAAACAATGTACAAAACCCATTACACCTACCCAAAATAATATTTTTTTAGGAATATCTTTAAATGATATAGTTTCATCTAAGTGTGTATCATGTACATGGATATCCACATCATTTTTCTTACATACGTACAAGAAAATAAATAAGCTTACCAATACAAATATTCCTAAAATATAGGCATTATACCAATTTGTACCACCTTGACTTGAAGCAATCCATCCACCAACTTGTAAAAAAACAACAGCACCAATATTAATGGCTACATTATAATTGGCAATTCGGCTTCCAATTTCATCAACTGGAAAATGATCATTGATAATTCCATTTAATAAAGGCACATAACAACCTTGACCATATCCCGCAAGACAACATGCAAGAATGTATAGCCAAAAAGGTCCATGAAACATTCCGTTAAAGTAAAAGATCACACAATAAAGCAACACACAAACAAGAGCACAAGCTGCAAGTTTAACCTTACTATGTCTCATCATAATGGGACCAATTAAAAATGAGAATACAATACATAGCAAGTTCGGTAAAGCTACAAGATTAGCAATCATTGTATCCGATACTTCTGGATATGCAAAACCAATATATGTTTTAGTCACCATTGTGATATGGTACATAAGCCATACAAAGGCATATGCACATATCGCAAACATGATGTTTTTTTGTTGTTTTGTCATTTTATCGTTCATTGTAGATCATCTCACATACTTTTGAAATTTTAGATTTATAATCTCCAGTATGAATTGCTGGCATCCATTCTCTTGATTTGAAGTCATCTAAAATTGCAGGAATCATCTTTTCTGTAAATTCTTCAAAGGTATCTGTAATTCCTTTATCTGCTCTAAATTTGCTAAAAGATTTCACCCCAAATTTTTTATAATAAGCGATTAAACAATCTGCTACTTTATCTGCGTTTTCTTGAGCATTATCATTCATATCTAAGTTCATGATTTGACCAATCTTTGAAATTGCTTCACTTGAATCATTAGCAAAATGACGTATTACAGTTGGAAGTACCATAATACATGCTTGTCCATGTACAATATGATAAATAGAACCTAAAGCATGACTAACTGCATGTCCATTTGGCATACCACCGTTTGCTAAAGCATTATGCGCTGCAAAAGATAATTGTTCTCTTGCTTCTAGGTCCATTGGATTTGAAACAGCGATTGGCAAATATTTCCATACTCTTTCTAAACAATCAAATAAAATAGTGTTTGTATAATCATTTGCCATTGTTCCAACTACAATTTCAACAATATGACTGATTGCATCTAAACCACCATTTACTGTTGGCATAGCTGGCATCCCTAATGTATATTCAGGATCAATAATACATAAATCACATGAAGTATTACGGTTTCCAAAGCTAAATTTAATTCCATGTTTTACACTAGAAATAACTGCACTTGCGGTCGTTTCTGCCCCTGTTCCTGAAGTTGTTGGCATTAAAATAAGCGCACAAGGTCGATTATATGATTCTTTCATTTTTGTTCCTGTTTTTCCATATTGATGTAAATCCTCAATTTCCTCATCAATTCCAGCAATCATACATCCTGCTTTGGCTGCATCCATTGGACTTCCTCCACCTATTCCAATAACACAATCATACATTTGTTCTTTAATTTGTTTTCCAATGTATAAGCACATTTCATCTGTTGGTTCACTATTCACTTCACTATATACATCAATTTCAATATTACTTTCTTTTAATGCACTCATAGCATTCTTTGTCAGTTCATGTTCAATCATTCTTGAATCCGAAACAATCAAACAATGTTTTGCATTAAAACCTTGAACCTGATTTACCAACGATTTCGATGAACCACTACCGAATACTACTTGAGCAATCTTTCCTTTACTATAACTTTTCATTTTCTTCTCCTCGCTTTCTCAATAAAAAAATTAAATAATCTAGGCAATCTAACTTCTTTTGTTGAAATCTCACTCGTTCTAGCAATGTAAAACGATACTCTTTTAATCGTTTCATCATTTGATCTAGATTTTCATCTTTATAATCTAATAGAATTTCATTTATCAAATCCAAATCACAATCTGCATCGATTAAATTCTGTCTTAAACTATCTTCATTCAAAGAATCACCTCAATACCTATTATAAAAATATCAACAAACATATCTAATACTTAATAAATATCATTTATCATAGGTTAAAACTATGATAAAATTTGTATGGTGATATTATGGAAATTCGTTTATTGAAATACTTTTTAGCTATCGCAAGAGAAGAAAATATGACTAGAGCTGCTGCATCCTTACATATTGCACAGCCATCATTGTCGACACAAATGAAAGAGTTAGAAAATTCTTTAGGAAAGCAATTATTTATTCGTGGGAAAAGAAAAATAACCCTTACAGAGGAAGGGATTATTTTAAGAAAAAGAGCTGAAGAAGTTTTACAACTGATTGAACTAACTGAAAAAGAAATCACACTTAACAATAATATTGAAGGTGAAATATCGATTGGAAGCGGTGAAAATGCCGCCATTGATTATTTATTTATAAATACGAATGATTTAAATAAAATGTATCAAAATATTACTTATAATCTTTTCAATGGCGATGCAACTGAAATTATGGAGCGATTAGATCATGGTTTATTAGATTTTGGGATTCTTATTGAACCAATCGATACAGACAAATACAATTCTTTTCATCTACCTATTAAAGAATATTGGGGATTACTTGTCCCTAAAAATGATGAATTAGCAAATTTAAATATAATTCACGCCCAAGATTTAAAAGGCAAAAACATTATCATTCCAAGACGAAAAGAATTATATTTAGAACTTAAAAACTGGCTATTACCAAATCAGCATATCATCGCCACCTACAATCTTGCCAATCATGCAGCACTTATGGTGAATAGAAACATGGGATATGCATTCATTTTAAACGATATTGTCAATTTGAACGATAATCTTCGGTTCATTCCTATCGATTTTACAAACGAAATTCATGTTTCGCTAGTTTGGAAAAAATACATTTTCCTATCTAAACCTGCACAATTATTTTTAGATACAATTAAAAACAAGACTTCTAACTAAAGTCTTGTTTTTAATATACCTAATTTCAAAAATATTCAAACCTATGTAATTTTCTAAATTTCATGCTTGCCATTTTTTTCGATTTCTATCACTTAAAGTAGCAATACTTTTTACTAATTCATATTTGAATTCCATTTATTTTACCTCATTCTTTCCTTCATTTTTCTTTTGTTTAGTTTGATTTATTTATAATTCTTTTTAGAAATATTCGAATAAAAACAGTCGCCATCATGTTGTACTTCTTCTAAACAGGAAATTAGTTGATTACTATCAAACAATTCTTGCAATAACTCCGGTTGACGCTTCATTAAAAACGTATATCTTTGCTCTGCAAAATAACCTATATTTTCTAAATCCATAACTTTAATATACTTCAACTTATACTTTGGCATTAATTATTCCTCCTACCTACTTACCTATATATAATTTCATTTAACACAAACAATTTAGCTTCTGAATCAATCACTTTCATTAATTCACACCATTTTGCTGGATTGGTTTTCTTCATTTGACCATCAACATTCCAATTATTAACATATACTTCTATCACTTTTTCATACATTTGATTCGCTTCTATTTGTACTTCGTTTAAATAGTCCATCAACATTCCTTCTGCAATCAGATACTCATACATTTCTTTATTGCAGTTACAAATAAATTCAAATCTCTTTCTAGCAAAATAACCCAATCTTGCTAAATCACTAATATTTACATTTGTATATTGAACACTAGCGTTCATATCGTTTTTCTTTCTTTTTCATGTTTATTTCTAAATGATTTATTGTTTTTGTCATATCTATTGAGCGTTTTTCAATGCGCTCACATAACTTAAACTCATTTCGTAAATGTGTCATCTCATTTGACAATTCACTTACAGATTTTTTCATTGTTTGCTTCAAATCCATATCATTACATCTTCGAATTTTGTTATATAACTTAGTACGTTCTTCAATTAACTGCTCCATCTTTTTTTCAATATTCGATTTATAATTATCTAAATCTTCTAACGTTTCAATATTGTTTTTGCAAATGAAAATTGTTTGATTCGAAATGTCATTCATATATTTTATAGCTTCACGATATTCTTTTGGTACTTTAAATTTTCTTGTATTATTTCTCGGTAAAATGCCTAACATAAATTGATATCGAATCACTAATTTTTGAAATCCTGTTAATTGTTTTCGCTCATATTTACGAATCCATGGTGCAATATCAAACCCTTTTCTTGCATAAACACCTTCAAGTTCATCTCGTTCATAAATTCTTTCTCGAATGCTATCAAACGTATAACGATTCCCCAATGACTTCACACGAATATATTTCTTCGAAGTTTCATGCTTTATCTTGTAACCATCACCTTCGCCAACAATACTAAATCCCATAAGTTGCATTTCTCTTTCAAATTGTTTAAAAGTCAAACTTAAACGAATGGAATGATCAATTGTTTCTTTAGCTAATTCACGTAAAGGTTTATCCTGATAGTATTCTTTTTTCGTTTTGCCTTTTGATTTTTCAATAACACTTAATCCATAATTCAAGCAAATCTCATCAGATACTTCTCGCATTTTATGGATGTCTTTATATGTGTTATAGTATCGTTTTCCATCCACAAATGAAGTAGAGTTAATCAAGAAATGATTATGAACATGCTCAGTATTTAGATGTGTTGTTACAATAACTTCAAACCTATCTCCCCACATTCTCTTCGCATATTCAACACCAATTTGATGTGCTTTATCTGCGTCAACTTCACCAGCATCAAAGGATTGATAACCATGAAATGCGAGAATTTTACTTTCGTCTTTAAACAACTTCTTCGTGTTTACCATAGCATTATATGGATCAAACATTGAACAATTAATGCATGAAACATATTCTTTTTCTAAAGTTTTTTCTTCATTGGTTGCATAATCAATTACCGTTTTTAAGCCAACTGTTTTCTCTTTATTTGAAACATAATCAACCATATGATCAAGTCTGCTCTTAACAGCCCATATACGTGTTGATGCCATTATTTTGCTTTTCCTCTTACTTGTTTATCCATATTCTTAATCATTTCCTTTAATAAATTTAAAACTTCAATTGCTTCACTTTGATACGGTTGACTATAGGAATTACGCACTAATTGATTTAGATTATTACCAATATGATTAAACTCACTGATTAGTTTTTGATAATCAAGACTAGGTTTTTCTTTAATTACAGTTTCTATTAATGCGTGGCGAATAAATCTTTCTCGACTTAATCCTGACTTAAAAACTTTGTCATTTAAGTCAATTAATTCATCATCATTCAACCGAAACTTAACTACATTTTTTCGTTTAATCAAACGAATTCCTCCTTTCAGGGTCTTAGGGTCTACCCTAACTTGTAGTTGTATTTGGGCACTAAATACGTTGCTTGCTAATACATTAGGACACTTATTTAGTGACATAAAAGGTGACGGTGTGACAGTCATCTAGTAGTACCACTCCACCGTCACACTGTCACCTAGATTACATCTTTTATATTGACTTTTTTGACGAATTTGACGAATTGACGATTATTTCAACACTCGTAGTTCATATTAAAAATTATCTCTTTAGATTTTCGTCAAATCGTCATTTGCGTCATTTTCGTCACTGCTTTCTTCAATATATTTCAATTTAATCTTTCTGTCATTTCCTCTAGAGGATGGTACTTTGTACTTGATAAAAAATTCATTTAATGTTTCTTTATTATTCTCCAACAATGCTCTGATATGTTTTCCTTTAGGTCGTTCTAGTCCAGCAAGAACACCAAGTTTCTCACACGGTCCTTCATAAGTACCAACCGAAATAACATACTTGATGATTTGTAATAGTTCTTCATCGACATCACAATCATCATCGTTATCATCTACAACACTAAAATTCATCTTGCTATCAACTCTTAACACTAAATCTTCTTCTTTGACACTTTTTCCTTCGATATGAAGGTATTTAATATTTTTTGAATATCTTCTATACAAAATTAAAATTGAATCTCCAGAGGCTTGTACACCCGATGAACCCGTTATGTTTAAAAGCAGATTAACATAATCAAACTTCTTTGTTGTATGCATTATAAGAATAATTGCAATACCATACTTTTCTCCAAGCTCATGGAAGTAACTAATTTCTTTGTATTCGTCTTTATATTTTCTTTCTGGATTGTTTCTTATCTTCTCAAAAGTATCAATAATGACTACACCTAAATCAGGATTGTAATGAAGATAATTTTTAATCTTTTCTTCCACATCAAATTCAGAATCATAAGCATTACAAAATTCTATGTCGTATCCTTGAGCTACATCATCTAAATTATTTTTCAATCGATTAACCTGTTCATGCTCTGGATCTTCTAATGCAATGTAATACGTTTTTCTTTTCTTACATGTATGACCTAAAAATCCTTTTCCTTGAGCAACAGCATTGGCTAATTGCATAGCAAAGAAAGTCTTACCATTCTTTGCCTGAGATGCAAGTATAGTAACGCCAATGGGAATCATACCTTCAACTATATCAGTACAGCCTTTATACTCTTGCTGACTGATTTGAACAGCACTACGCCATGTTACTTTGTACTCTTTGATTTTAGGTTCTTCTCGATAATTGATAACACTTCTAAGAATTGTACCAACTTCATTGTCTGGTAAAGGTGGATTACACTGAGCGTAATTCATACTTTCTAATGTAGCGTAAATCACTGTTTCACTCATTCCTAGCTTAAGTAGCTTCATACCAGTTTTAAATAGAGTATCATTTCTTGAACCTTCATTAATTGTTGATTCAATATTAATACTTTTATTAGTAGTCTTTGGTTGATTAAAGAATTTAAATACAGCATCATTTGCTCTTGCAATTGGTGAATCATCAACGATTGTATATTCACCAGCATCTGTTACACTTCCAGGTCCAACAACATAGCCTCCATCACATCTAAGATCAATACCAGGATAAATATTAACTCTATTCCCTGTTTTATGACCAATCAGATAGTATAGATGGAACCCGTTATTAGGTGTTTTGACTGTTAATGTCTTAGGAAATCTAGGAAGCCACTCCTCGATTGAATCGCTTCCTGATTTACCATTTTTATTGTCGATATCTATTACTAATAATCCATTACCAGTTACAATTCCATAATTGTAATTTGTATTTTCAAACCATTGTCTAACCTGTTCAACATCACATGATGCTTCATCTTTCCAATGGCATAATATTTGATTAGATTTTGATTTAACATTAAGTGGAAATACTTTATAATTAAGCTGTGCAAACATTAAAGCAGATTCTAAAATTGGATTCATTGACGTGGCTCCATTTCTACTTTGATGTTTGTCTTTTTTTCTGTTTGCATAGCTTTGATCATTTGTAATACCAATAGTTTCATTTCTTCATCATCACTACTTAGTGTTGTTCCATAAAGTTCAATAAAATGTTCTAATTCATCATGAAGGCTTCTAAATACATAAGGATTCCCTACTACAATAATATCTTTATCTAAGACTGAATTTAGAATATAATCCTGTCTAGTATGACCGGATAATTTAATTTTTCTTTTTAATACTTCATTCTCTTCTGGCGACATTCTAAAGGACACCATTTTGTTTCTAAGCCTACCTTGTCTATCTAAATTTTTGCGACTCATCAAAAGCACCTCCTCTAAAATCGTCTAATTTATTTGCAATTTCTGTACCTTTAGTCGGAAATAAATGAGCATAACGATAAGTAATATCAATACTTTCATGTCCAACTCGATCAGCAATAGCTAAAGCACTAAATCCCATTTCAATTAATAAAGATACATGGCTGTGACGAAGATCATGAACACGAATTCTCTTTACACCAGTCTCTTTACATCCACGATCCATTTCATGATGCATATACGATTTAGTAATTGTAAAAATACGTTGATTTCCGTTAATCTTATAAAGAGTATTTAGAAAATTCTCCAATTCTTCAGTAAGAAAATGGGGCATTTTAACCTTTCTAACACTTCTTTTGGTTTTTGGGGCTGTAATATAGTCTTTCCCTTGTAGTCTTTGATACGACTTAGTAATTGATAATGTATCAGTTTTAAAATCGAAATCGTTCGGTGTCAAAGCTAATAATTCTCCTAAACGAATACCGCACCAATAAAGAATTTCAAATGCATAATAGCTCATCGGTTTACTCATCATAGATTTAGAAAACTTGATATACTCTTCCTTAGTCCAAAATAGCATTTCACCTGTTTCTTCTTTTCCCATATTTCCAGCTTTTCTCGCAGGATTGTCGCGAAGATTATAGAATTTACAAGCATAATTAAATATAGCGCTTAATTGATTATGAATGGTTTTTAAATAAGTTTGGCTATACCCATTACCTTCACTATTTTTGTAATTAATCAATGTATTCTGCCATTCTAAGACATTCGATGCATTAATCTCGCTGATTTTCATATCTTTAAAATACGGAAGAATCTTTTCATCAATAATATGCTTTTTAGTTAAATTTGTATTTAGTTTTAATCTAGCTAAACAATCACGTTCATAAATATCAACAAATGTAGAAAATATCATATCTAATGAATTCTCTTTTTTGAGCTTAAACTCACGTTCATGCTGCAAAGCTTCCTTTTTAGTATTAAAGCCTCTTTTGGTATATGGTTTTAAATCACCAGTCCAATCGTGGTAGTAACATTTGATATACCACGTACCTCGTTTTTCGTCTTTATACGCTGGCATGATTAACACCATCCTTTGGGATTACTCCATAAAATCTTTCATAAAAGTATTGGCGATTGGTTTGTCCTTCAACAGTCATAAAACCTTTCTCAGAAAGTTCTTTGTTTAGCTGACGGACAATTTTATATCCATAAGACTTAGACTTTCCCATAACTTGCGCTATTTCATTAGCTTTTATAAATAAATCTGTACTCATATTTTTATACCTCCTAACTTTTAAAGATTAAGTACAAATATATAATACTAACCTAAAAAGAATAAGTCAATATGTTCTCCTAATTTTTTTAGATTAATTTTTTATCGTTTTAGGTTAAGTAGTTCTTCTATTGGCGTGACTGAAATGTTATAATTTTGGGGAAAGGGGGAAACCGTATCATGTCGTTTGGTAACAGATTAAAAAGAATAAGAAATCATAGAAACATGACAATGAAAGAAGTCGGTATGCGTCTAAGAATTCCAGAAAGACAAGCTGATGTAAGAATGTCACAGTATGAATCAAATAAAAAAATGCCCCGTAAGGACATCATTAAGTATATGGCAGGTATTTTAGATGTAAATGAAGAAGCATTAGATATTCCAGATATAGAAACACACCATGGTGCTATATTTGAATTATTTGAGTATTACTTTCTATATGGATTGCACCCTGTACGTATTGATGGAAAGGTATATCTTGGAACTGACAAAAATATCTCTTCTGATGATTTAATCGAAAGATTAAATGACTGGTGTGATGAATACGAGAATTTTGAAAAAGGCATTATTACTAAAAATCAATTTATAGAATGGATGATCAATTATCCTAAGTATTCTAAACATACCTTACCAAGAAAAAGAGATGAATGGTTAAAAAAATATTAATACATACATAAACTACATACATAAAATAAACTATTCAAAAACGTTTATAAGGTCAAAATAAGGTCACGAGATTTCTCAACCTAAAGAAAACGCCCTATTTAAGGGCGTTTTTAACACTTCGGATTTTACTCGAACTCGATTGTTCCAGGAGGCTTACTAGTAAGGTCATACATTACACGGTTAACCCCACGAA
>OIYG01002223.1_pt1 | contig 12776 bp, 10 predicted proteins | sample 1587861 | NCBI WGS metagenome assembly OIYG01 (sample SAMN03283272) | human gut metagenome | biome: human-associated habitat; material: feces | host: Homo sapiens | place: Peru | collected 2012 | reverse complement strand
GATTAAAACAAAAAGCGAAGCTTCAACAAGAAAGAAACCAATATATTAAACGTTTAAACCATGATATCAAAACGCCAATACTAGCTCATATTCAAACTCTTAAGCTATTAAAGAAAGGTGTTTTTGGAAAAATTAATTCTTCTCAAAAAGAAATTTTAACAGACATAATAAAATCGCACTATTTCATTTTGCAAGTGATTGTTAATACGATTTTTATTTTGAACTATGAAAACGAAGAATATAAGCCAAATAAGGAAAAAATCGATATAGTTGAACACATTCAAGATTGCATTAATTCGATTAAAAATTATGCAAAAGATAAGGAACAACAAATAATATTCAATGCGCCAAGTTCGCTTGAGATTTTGGCGGATAAAAAGATTGTTCAAAAAATTATTTATAATATTCTTCAAAGTTCGATTGAGAGCGGTCTTGAAAAAAGCGAAATAGAGATTAGTTTGAGGGAAAATAAAAAACAAATATTCTTTAGCGCAAAAAACAGGTCGGTTTATATGTCTAAAGAAAAAGTAAATAGTCTTTTTGATGAAAAATCAGACACTTTAAAAGACTTTAACCAGCTTGGGATGAGCCTTAATCTTAATATTGCAAAGAAATTAATTAAAGCGCAAAATTGGGATATCATTGCAAAATCTAAAAAAGATAATTCGGCGACTTTTGGCTTTATTGTTGATAAGCAGCGTTTTTTTGAATGAACTTTTTAAAATATTCACTTTCATGAAACGAAAACTTATTTTCCTTTGAAAATGAAAATTCTTCAAGATTTTTACTTTCTATTTCATAGTGTTTAAAAATAAAATCGTTCTTTTTCTTATTAAATTCCATTTCAACAAACCCAAAATTTTTAGTATAAATTATTGGAATTTTGTAACTATTTAAAAGATTAATCGTTTCATCAGACGGATGATTATATTTATTTACCCCAACTGAAATCAAGGCATAGCTTGGTTTTAGCCTTTCTAAAACAGATGAATTGACTGTGTTTTTCGCTCCATGGTGTCCGATTTTTAATATATCAATCTTATTTGGCAAATATTTTATAATTTCATTTAACCCGATAACCCCAGTGTCCGCTGCAAATAAAACGTTTTTATTTTTATATTCCAATAAAGTAATAATCGAGCTTTCATTATCGTTTTTAAAATCAGATTTAAAAGTTTTTATAGTTAAATCATTTTCAGAATATATTGTTTCATTATTTTTGGCGATTTTATAATTAAGATTATTTTCTTTTAAATATTCTAAAATCAAATTAGAAAATTCGCTTTTTGCTTCATCCTTTTGAATAATAACATTTTTAACCTTATTATTTTTCAATATATCAAGGCTTCCGCCGCAATGGTCAAGGTCAAAATGAGTAATAATCAAATAATCTATTGTTTGAATTTTTTTGTTTTTCAAATACGGATTAATAATAATTTGAGCGTCGGTTGTGCCTTTATAGCTTCTTTTTGCCGTATCAATCATTATATGTTTATTATTTGGAGTCGTGATTAAAAAACAATCTGCATTATTAACGTCAAACATTTCGATTTTTAAGGTTTTAGAAGAAAAATTAATAAAGCTCAAACAGAATAATATCAAGGCAATTAAGGTTAAATAATTGAACTTTTTGTTTTTGAAATTATATTTTATGGCAAAAGTCAAAAAAGTTAGGATAAACCAAAAATCGAAGATTTGGAAAAAGTTAAAACCTATTGTTGAAACAAGAGAGTATTTAAAAGAAGAAAATATAGCACTGATTTTGATTAACAAAGCAAGCAAAGGATTAGCAATCACATCAAAAACAAATACTAAAGGACTTGAAAGCATTGGAATTAGGGCGATTATCGAACTTACAAAACCGATAAAGCTCAATATTCCAATAAACGGAACAACGCAAATATTTGCAAAAATGCTCAACGGCGCAAGATTATTAAAATAATGCACCTGCAAAGGTATTACCCAAAGCTGCGCCACAAGCGGAACTAGAACAATTGAAACAAGGTTAATTGGCGAAAATAAATATCTTAGATGTTTTTCTAAAGTTGAAGAATTTTTGTATTTTTCACGATATTTTTTATCATTTTCCTTAAATTTTTCAATAACAATAGGACAACAAAATATCAACCCTAAAGTTACAACGAAAGATAGTTCAAAACCTATATCAAATAGCATTTTCGGGTCGAATAATAAAATTAAAAATGCAACAAAGAAAATTAACGCTACAGAAGAAGCGTTTCTATCTATTAATTTACCAAAAAGCACGAATAGAAGCATAATTCCGGCTCTTAAAATAGATGGCGGAAAGCCTGTCATAAATGTGTATAATATAACGCAAAATGCGCCGATTAATATTGATAAATGATATGGAAAACGAACAAGATTAGCTATCCAACACCAAATCCCATAAATTAGAGCAACATTTAACCCTGATGCAGCAAGCAAATGTAGCAATCCGCTTGTTTTAAACTGTTCTTTAATATTTTCATCAGGATTAATTGTTTCATTACCGAACACAATTCCGCCTAGAACCTCGAGTTTTGGAGATTTTATATTTTTAGAATGGATTTTTAAGATTTTATTTCTTGTTATTTCAAATTTTTGTAAAATATAATACCAACTATCGTTCAAATTCCTTGAAAAACCAATGGTTTTAAGGGTTTTGAGGTTATCTTCTTTAACATAAATTATATTTTTACAATCCTTATAATCTAAATATTTCTTATAATCAAATTGATATGGATTTGTCGCAACAAAAGGAGTAGTGAATTTTCCTTTAACTTCAACATAATTTCCAATCAAAATCTCATCTTCAAGCTCTTTAGAATAATCAATGCTCACTAAAATCTTTTGATTTATATTTTCATATTTATAATCATAAAACCTGACATCATTCGCTTTTAAAAAGAATTTTATCTTATTATTTTTAGTTGAAATATCCTTAGAACTCACAACTTGACCGCTTATTGTTGCGTTTTTAGCGTTGACGTTTTCAAAGAAATTGTTTTTATCAATCGAATTATCGGCTCTAAACAGCCCGACAAAGAAAATTAAATATAAAATTATTATTTTTCTAAATCCAAAATTAAAAAACAAAACCAAAATCGAAAGCAAAAGAAACATTATGACGCTTGCTTGGATTTTGAAATTGAAAAAGACCGAACTTAAAGCGAAAATATAGCCTAAAGATAATAATATTGTGAAAAATTTATCGTTTACATTAAAATTTTTAAGCGGTTTTTCTTCCATAAATTAATCAAACAATGCTTCTAAAAATTCATTTGAACTAAATTGTCTTATATCTTCAATTTTTTCTCCAACACCGATTAATTTGGTTGGAATTTTAAGCTCATTTGCTATAGCAAGGATTATTCCGCCTTTTGGAGTGCCATCAAGCTTAGTTATAGCAATTGAAGTTATATCGGTCGCTTCGGAGAACACTTTTGCTTGGTTTAAGCCGTTTTGCCCTTGAGAGCCGTCTAAAACAAGCATAGTTTCAAGGTTTGTATTTTCATCTAATTTTTTCGATATAACATTTTTAACTTTTTTCAATTCTTCAATTAAATTGAATTTGTTTTGCAAACGCCCTGCGCTATCAATTATTACAACGTTATAATTTTCTTCTTTTGCTTTATCAAGCGCTTTAAACACAACCGCAGCCGAATTTGCCTTATCTTCTCGATAAATATCAACTCCACTTCTTGTTGCCCAAACGTTCAATTGCTCTTCTGCTGCTGCTCTAAAAGTGTCGCCTGCAACAAGAAGAACCTTATTATCCTCTTTTTTGAATTTATTTGCTAATTTCCCAATTAGAGTGGTTTTTCCTGCGCCATTTACCCCAACAACAAAATAAATATTCAACTTATTTTTATCAAATTTTAGGGCTGAATTATCGTCTATATCTAAAATAGATGAAAATTTTTCTTTTAAAAAGTTTTTAAGCTCGGAAGATTTGATTTTTTTATCTTTAATTTCATCAACTATTTCAACAGCCAAATCAAGCCCGATATCGGCTTTTATAAGCATATCTTCAATATCTTGAAGAGCAAATTCATCAATATTATCATTTTTAACAACATTTAAAACGTTGCCGACCAAAGACCCTATAGTATTAGATAATACGGATTTTAGGGATTTTTCTTCGGTTTTTTCAACTTTTTCTTCTTTTTTCTTGAAAAAATTAAACATATCTTTCAACTACTCTTGCTAAAATTCCGTTGATGAATGATGGAGAATCATCTGTTGAATATTTTTTAGCAAGCTCAAGAGCTTCATCTACTACAACTTTATATGGTGCGTCTTTTAAAAATGCAATTTCAATAATCGCAATTCTTAAAATGTCTTTATCTATTTTGAAAATTCTTTCAATATCCCAACCAAAAGCAAATTCAGAGATTAATTTATCGATTTGTTCTTTATTATTTTTAAATTCAGAACAAATTTTAATAACATATTCTTTAACTTCTTCTTGATTAGATAATGCCGCCAATTCAGCTATTTCAAGCGCACTTTGAGCTTTATCGGAAGCATTAATCATAATATCAATTTTTCCAATCATATCAGATGTCATCAACATTGGAACAGGGATATTATCAACTTCCAAAGGGCGAGATAGATTGTCTTCGTGGTTATTTTCATATTCAATTACTTGATTTTTAATATCATTTAATTGAGAGGCACAAAGTGAAACCTCATCATAGCTTGATGAAATCAATGTTCTAACAGATTTAACGATTAGGTCTGAAAAATCTGAATTATTATATTTTTCTAAATTTTTATCCAATTGTGAAAATAATATTAAAGCCAGTTCCCTGCTTGCTCTTCTTGCTTGCATTTTTTATTCCTTTTTATTTAAAATTCTTTATTTAACATCATGATTATATTTGAAAAATTAATTATTTCATAGCAAAATTTTAAGAATATTAAGTTAAGCATGAAAAAACGAGTGTTTTTATTGTAAAATAATTTTTAGATATAAATTTTAGGAATGGTTAATGTTGAATTCTCTTGATAATAAAGAAGCGAAAATTTGGGATGAATTTGTATCTTTAGCGAAGAAAAAAACCTCTCCAATGGTTCACACTTGGATAGATTCGCTTATTCCTGCCTTGCCTTTAGAAGAAAAAAGCGAAAACGATATCTTTTTAATGAAGAGTAATCAAAGTTTTGCGATTAATTTTCTTCAACAAAAACATTTAAGTGAAATTGAAAGCGCTCTTGAAGAAGCAACAGGGCTAAAAAGAGCAGTAAGACTGGTTTTAGATGAAAATATAAAAACAAAAAAACCAAAAACAAAACAAACAAAAGAACAAAAAGAACACATTGAAACCGCCAAAAAAATGGAAGATTTGGCGCAAATGCACTCTTTTTGCGGCTTAAATTTAAAATATACGTTTGATAATTTTGTTGTCGGGGAAAATTCAAAATTTGCTTATAAAATCGCTCAAATGATAGCTGAAGCCCCTGGGCAAAAATATAATCCTTTATTTTTATCGGGTGACGTTGGCTTGGGCAAAACCCACCTTATGCAAGCAATTGGACATAAACTTTTAAGAAATTTTCAAAACATCAAAATAAGATATACAAAAGCAGAAGAATTTGGAAATAAGCTTGTTGAAACCCTAATGACTTGCAAAAACCCTGGGGATATGAACGAAAAAATGAAAAAATTTCGTGATATGCACAGAAATGTTGATGTTTTGCTGATTGATGATATTCAATATATTGATGGCAAAAAAAGAACAGAAGAAGAAATTTTTAACACATTTGACGCGCTATACCATGCCGGAAAGCAAATCGTTTTTGCTTCGGATAGACCATTATCCGCTTTTGAACATATTCCTGATAGGCTTAGAAGTCGCTTTGAATGGGGAATTGAGGCTAATATTAAAGTTCCCGATTTAGAAACAAGAATTGAAATTGTTAAAAAATATGCTATTTCTCAAGAATTTCCAATCTCGGATGATGTTGCAATATTTTTAGCTAAAGAATTTAATTCAAACATCAGAGAACTTGAGGGCGCATACAATAAAGCAAGTGCTATGGCTTCAATAGAGGGTGTTGAATTAACTGTTGAAAACGCTAAAGAATTTTTAGATTTTAATTCTAAAAAGAAAAAAATAACTGTTAACGACATTTTAGAAACTTGTTCAAGATATTTTAGCGTTGAAATTGATGATATTTTATCAACCGCTCGTGCTAAAGAAGTGGTTAACGCAAGAAGATTTGCAATTTATTTAACAAGAGAATTGTTGGATATCAGCTTTACAACAATTGGAAAAGAATTTAAGAAAAATCACACAACAATAATGTATCAATATGAAAATCTTAAAAAAGATATTCAAACAAACAAAGCTATTCAAATTATTGTTGAAGAATTAAAAGACCTTTTGCAAAGACAAATTTAGTTATCCATTGCTTTTTTAAGCGCTGTTTCAAGGGTTTTAATCTTATTTTCAAGAGTTTTTATTTTTAAACCTGAATCATCCGCCCCAATTGATTTTTTCTCATATTGTCTTTTAATCACTTTAATTTCTTTTTTTAATTTTGAAATATAAAAAGAAAATATAACACTTGCCAAAATAAAACCAGCTAAAACATAGCCTGCGTCAAACAATTCAAAATTTATATTAAACATTATTTTTTCTCCTTAAAAAATTTAAAACTTTTATAAAATCTTCGCTAAATTCTTCTTCTGATAGCTGAAATTCAAGTATTTCGCCAGTTGTCGGCTGTTTGAATTTAATATAATAAGATTGAAGAAGTTGTTCTGTTGTTTTTAAATTATAAAATTCATTTCGCATAAAACTTTTTGCGCCATACAAACTATCATTAAAAACAGGATGATTAATTGAAGCTAAATGCGCCCGAATTTGATGGGTTCTTCCTGTTTCAAGCTCAAGCTCAACCAATGTCGCCCCTTTATATTCTTCAACAACCTTAAAATGTGTTATTGCTTCTAATCCTTCGGGAGCAACCGTCATTTTAACATTATCCTTTAAATAATGAACAAGAGGTTTATTTATCGTTCCCTCTTTTTCATTAAATTCGCCAAGAGCAATGGCTAAATATTTTCTTTTTGCGCTTTTTTCCTTGATTTGCTTAGCTAAATCAATATGAGCCTTATCGTTTTTAACTATTAAAATCAATCCTGCTGTGTTTTTATCTAACCTATGAACTATTCCTCTTCTATCCTCGCCTTGAACGCTTGAAAGATTTTTAAAATTATATAATAAAGCGTTAGCTAAAGTATTTTTTCTATCAAACTTTGTCGGGTGAGTTAGCATATTTTTTGGTTTATTAATAACCGCTAAATCCTCATCCTCATAGACTATATCAAGCTTATAGTTATATGGTTCAAGAGCTTGCGTCGGATTTAAAAACTTATCTAATTCAACTTCATCTATAGATATTTCATCATTCAATTTTAATTTATTAGAAGATTTACTTTTTTTAAAATTAATCTTCCAATTCTTGTTGTGTTTACTTTTTTTAAAATTAATTAAAACTTCTTTTTCGGCTATAAAATCGCAAATATTTTTTCTTGAATATTCATTTTTAAAATATTCAACCAAAAAACTATCAAGCCTTTTTCCTATATTTTCTTCATTATCTATTTTTATTATCATTTTCACTTGTTTTTTTAAAATCTGATAGCATAAAAGCTATATATAAAAAGCAACCCGTACAAATCATTATATCAAAACAATTAAATATCGGAAAATTTATAAAATTTAGTTTAATATAATCAACAACATGGTTAAAATTAAATCTTTCAATAGCATTTCCTAAAATTCCCGCTGCAGAAAGGGTTATAGAAAAAAGTTCAACCTTATCTTTAAATTTTACACATTTAAAAACGTAATAAAATAATAAAATATAAGCAATAACCCCAAAATAAGATAATATTTCGCTATGATTTTGAAAAAGAGAAAAAGCGCTTCCTGTGTTGTTTATGTGATTTATTGAAAACAAGGGAGAATTAAAATCGGGATAAAAATAGCTGATTTTCCTTATTTGATTTCCAAAATCCAAAAAAATCACACTCATTAAAAAGAAGAACACACAAGCTTTTTTATCCATTATTATTAACCAAAACCTCTGAATTTGTTTTATTTATCATATTAATTCTTTTAATTATATAAGCAACGCCCAAAATTTGTATTCTTATTTTCTTTTCTTTTTCTCTTAGGGTTATTTTAGTATAACCAACCGAAGCAAGCGCATATTCGTTTTTATTATTAGCATTAGCTTTAACAACACGCTCTAGTTCGCCATCAGGAGAAATTTTTCTAAATTTTTCATTATAATTTTCATTTGGAAGTTTTATCTCTTCATTTGAAATAGCACCAAGAGCAAGAACATTTCTTGGTTTATCGATTTTTAAAGATAAATCATAATCTTTTCCGTTTTCAATATAATTTGGAGTAATTAAATCAAATTTTATTCTTCTTGCAAGCCCATATTTCAGGGTTGTTTGCTCTTCTAAAATATCTTCTTTAACTATTTTCCAAGTATTATTTTCTTTTTTTAAATACATCGTATACTTGCTATAGCCGTCTAAAATTCCTCTTTTATCTTTCTTTTTAACAGGATAAATTTTAGCTTTTGTATTTTCTTGAATTTTTACGGTTGCAAGATTATCATCTATTTCAATACTATCTATTTTTGTTGAATATTTTAAATTTTTAAAAGCGTCTGAAGCGTCTTTTACCATTTTTATCATCTCATCAAGAGAAAAACCATCAATTGACCTGTAATTGGTATCATAAAACGTCGCTAATTTTTTAGTGTTGTGGTGCGTTAGGGCACTATTATGTTCTTTTATTAAACTTCTTATTTCTTTTTCAGATGAATCAGCAGCATATACGCTTGTAATCAATAATAGAAAACTTAAAAATAAGATAGATAAGGTTTTTTTCATTTTCAATTTTTATCCTTTTTTGAACAACAGATAATATTTTTTATCTCCATAATATAATATCATATCCCAATACAATCCTTCATCGTTAAATTCAATGAATGCTTGGGGGATTGGAGTTCTTTGATTTTTTTTACCCCATTTTTTGCCAATAAAATCCATTGTTTTTTTGCTTATAGATTGAGTTTTGGTTAATTTTGGCTGAGGAATTTTTTCTTTATAAAATTCTTCATTAACACTTGAAATCTTGTATGGAGTAACCATATAGCTTACTTTTCCATTTTCTTTAAAAAGAACATAGGTTTTTCCATTTTTTTCTCGAGGAGTTAAAAGATAATACCCGGCAGGAATTACCTTAGATTTAAAAATCAGAGTAACACCGCTTCTAAAAAGAGGATAGGGCGAATACATATATTTTGTGTATTCATCTGTTTGATATGGATCAATTCCAAAAATATAGTCAAAATCCGCTTCTTCAACGTTTTCATATATTTTTTCATAATCGCCGTTTTGAATTGCTTTTCTCAATTCATCGGGATTTTCTTGCGCAAAAGAAGAATTAATGTTCAAAAACAAAAGTGAAATTAATAAAAAAAGTTTTAAATAATTTGCCATAACCACCTTTATAATGCTACCATATTACCTATGGAAAATAAAGTATTACAAAAAAATATAGAAACTATAAACTCCTACGACAATGAGCTTGCTAATAAAATTTTAATGTTTTCAACCGAAAAATCAAATTTTTCATTCTGTCAAACTGAAAAAAGCGAATATAATGTTGTTTTTAAAGGTGTTCCGCTGCATAGCGAGCAAGGGGCAATTGAAGAAGCAGAAAAAATTACACAAAATTTTACTGATAAAAAAAATAGTATAAAAATCATATATGGACTGGGTTTAGGCTATTTAGCCGACGTTGCTTCAAATAAAATAGTTCAAAATCCGATAATTATTTATGAACCTGAAATTGAAATATTATTTTTCGTGCTTTCTTTAGCGCAAATTGACGCTTTGTATAAAAAAAATGTGTTTATTTGCAATAATAAAGAGGCTTTTAAGAATTTATTAAACAAATTTTTAAATGATTCATCTGATATTTCGATTAGTTTTCTTCCGACTTATAAAAAAATGTATGAGGATGATATTAACGAAATTATTCAACTGGCTAGACAAGAACAGGGAAGCATTAAAGGAAGCATTAATACTATAATTAAAAAATCCCCAAAAGCTATTGTTAACACTTTTAGAAACGTTAAATATCTGACAAAAATCCCTAATATCAATGAATTTAAAGATATTTACAAAGGAAAAACAGCTCTAATTGTGGCAGCAGGTCCATCTTTAAAAGAAAATATTGAAAAAATTAAAGAAAATAAAGATAAATATGTTATTTTTTGCGTGAGTGTTGCTTTGAAAGCCTTACTGGAAGCTGATATCACACCTGATTTTATTTTAGATATTGAAACATCAGAAAAAAAGGCTCTATATCAAAATCTTGAAACGAAAAATTCATATTTTATTTTGGAAGCTTTTGCAGATTCAGATGAATATAATATCCCTTGCAAAGGCAAAATTTCCTATATTTCGCAGGATAATTTTTTAAATAATTGGCTAAGAAATAATTTAGGGCTAAAAGATGATTTAAAAAGTTATGGAACAGTTTCTTATGTAGCCTTGTATTGCGCTTTTATTATGGGTTTTGACCAAATTATTTTAATCGGGCAAGATTTAGCATATCGAAATGGAAGATGTTATAGCGAAGATAGCCAGCTTGGCGATATTAAATATGTTTTTAATGAAGAAGAAAAAAAATATGTAATTTTAGTTGATGATGTTGAAAAAACCGCAATTAAAGCTAAAGGCAACTCATCTGAAACAAGTATTAAATCAATTAAAAACCATGTTGATTTCTTAAATAAAAATCTAGTAACTGTTAAATCGCAAGACGGAAATTATTTGCCGACCCAAGTTGGCTATATGCTTTTTATCAACTGGTTTAGCGCTTGTGCTTTAGAATTAAAAGAAAAAAATCCAAATATTGTTTTAATTAATTCTTCGCTTGGTGGCGCTCAAATTGATAATTGGGAAAATAAAGCTCTGGATGAAGCTATAAAAGACACTAATGCGGTTGAAAAAGTTGAATTGAATATTAAAGAAGTTGAAAATGCTGAACTAAATCAAAAATTTAAAATTGATTTTAAAATAATTTTAAAAGATATTGTTCAATATGAGGCTTATGCAACTGAGGCGTTGAAATTAGCCGAAAAAATATATTCAGAATTAAAAATTAAAAAGGTTACGACTGATAATATTTTAAAAAATATCAAAAAACATAACGATTATATGAGCAAAATTTTGCATTTCAACAAAGGACAAATTTATAATATTATTTTTGTTCAATATTCTTTTCAAATTATACCTATTATTGAAAATGTAAACATTTCTAATTTCGCTGAACATCTTAAAATGTTTGAATTGCTTGTTGGAATTTACAAAAAAATTGTTAAACATTGCAAGGTTTATAAACAACTTCTTGAAAAAGAAATTGAAATATTATAATCGATTTTTCAAATTTTGAAATTAGCTTGTTAACTTACTTTGCGCTACTTTACAAACAAAATATTTTTAAGATATAATTATGAAAAATATTCGTGTTGTTAGTAAGGAAAAAAATTTATGAAAGTTTCAAGCATTTCTGCTGCAAAAAATTTTGCAGCTAATTTAAAAAAACAAAAAGAACCTACACCAATTTTAGCTTTCACTTCAAAAGCCGATAGTGTTGAATTAAGCAACAAAAACAAAAAATCAAAACTTAAAAAAGCTCTTCCAATCGCTATTTTAGCTACTTTAGCAGGAGTTGGCGGAGGATATTATTTATATAAAAGCGGAAAACTTGATTTATCAAAACTTAAATTAGCCAACCTAAATCCTTCAAAAACTAACTTTGATGATAAAACTTGGCTTGCTATCGCAGGTTTGTGCGGTTTAGGAACTTACGAAGCAGGAAAAATATCTTCTAAAGATAAAGAAGAAATTGTTTCAAAAATCGAAAAAGGTGAAACCCCTCTTCAAGAAACATTGAAAAACAGCGAAAAAGCGCTAAATAACCGCAGTTTGGTTAATAAATATACAAAAGATTACTATGGAATTCCTCTTTTAAATCAAACTAATGCGCTAAATAAAAATCAAAAGAAATATGATAAAGCGCTTGAACAAATTCAAGATGTGGGCTTTGAGAAACTAACAACTCCTGAAACTCTTCCAAAAATAACATCTTCTCATCCGACTCTTTGGTCAATCACATCTGAATTTGCGCGAATTAAAGAGGGTGGACTTGGAAATGTTCCGCCGGAAATTAGAAATAATATGACAAAACTTGGAATTGATATTCCAACATTCACCCCAATGTATTTAGATGACGGCATTTCATCACTTCAACAAGTTGATGAAGATAATTATATTTATCAATACAAAGGAAAACGCTTCGACCTTGAAAAAGTTGCGACATTCAAAATGGACACATATCAAGACAATCAAGTTCAAACAATTCCTGTTAATATCTTTTTAACCGAGGATACCGACAAAGACGGAAATAAACGCCAATTGGTTTTTGTTCAAGCTGATAAATATTTTGATGGAACAATTTATGAAGCAAGCGCTAAAACAGAAGAACCTGAAAAATTTGCGGTTATGTCTAAAGCTATTTATGAATTTTTAAAACTTAAAACAGATGGCGCAGGGGCTTTAAAAGATGTTTCATATTCATCTTCTGCTCTTTCAAAAATCAATGCGCCTGACGCTATGATATTAAATGATTGGCAAGCAAGCCCGATAGCAGCTTTAACGAGATATAAAG
>OIYG01002220.1_pt1 | contig 12784 bp, 11 predicted proteins | sample 1587861 | NCBI WGS metagenome assembly OIYG01 (sample SAMN03283272) | human gut metagenome | biome: human-associated habitat; material: feces | host: Homo sapiens | place: Peru | collected 2012 | reverse complement strand
GTTTTCTTGTAGCTAAAGATGAAGAAATATCATAAGCTCTTGAAAAACCGGCTTTTTGTTCTGTATAAATTCTAAGACCTTCATCAACCATTTCTGAAATTATGCCGCCTAATTGAACAGAAGCTCTTTGAGCAGCACCGATGTTATTTTTAACAAGTGCTTTTTGAAGCCCTGGGATGAATTCAGAGATATTTCTTTCATTTTTTTTGTAGTAAACAATTCTGTTAATTGCAACATATACAACTAAAATTGAACAAATAAAGATTGGGGTTAAAACCGCCCAGTCTTGCACGATTGCTTTTAAAATCAAATCCATTTTTATTTATCCTCTTTTCTATTATTTATCTTAATACACTGTTTAAAACGTTGTAATCAAATGTAAATTCGATTGGTACGGATTGACCTTTAAACTCTGGTGGCAGTGGTCTAAATGGCGCAGTTAATTCAATTGCGCTCATCGCTGCTCTATCTGCTAAAGGTACTCCTGAAGATTTTGTTACTCTATGAGATAATAAACGACCGTCACGAGCAATTGTGAATGTGATTACAACACGTTTTGAACTATCTCCTTTTGGTGGAGTCCAGTTTCTTTTAATTCTTTGTTCTAAATCACGCATGTATGGTCCCCAATTTGGTTGCTTAATAGCGTCAATCCCAGGGGCGCCATTAGGATTTCCGGGGCTTGGATTACCAATTGAACCAGAACCACCAGAGCCGCCTGAACCTCTTGAAGCATATCTATTTCCGCTTGAGGCTGATGAGCTACCTGAACCAGAGCCACTTCCACCTGATGTAGAAAACTTAGGTGCAGGTGCTGACCCCGTTCCACCAGCTACACCGCTACGACCACCTGAACCAGTTGTACCTTGAGGTCTATAAGTTGAACCTTCAGGCGCTTTTGATTGTGGCACGGGAACCGTGAATGGGCTTTTTGGTGCAGTAGCGATTTTTGGTGCTTGAGGTTTTGCTGCACCGGTTGGTTTTGGTGTTGTATTAGTAGGTTTTAAAGCGCTTGGCGCTTGAGGTTTAGCAACTGTTGGTTTTGTTGGCACAGGCGCTTTAGCAACTTGAGGTTGTTTTGGGGTTGGTTGTTTTTGAGGTTGTTGTTTAACAAGCTGTTTTGCTTGATTAAATATATTTTGTTTTTGTTGAGGTTTTTGAACCTTGTTTGGTTGCGCTTTTGGTTGACTTGCAACCTTTTTAGTTGGTTTAGATGATGGCGTAGATGGTTGAGAAACAGGAAGTTTCTTATTGTGTTTTCCACCTGCTTGAGAATTTCTATCTGATCTTATTTTTGTTTTCTTGTCAATCGGAGGTTTTTCTTCTGATTGAACAAGTTTAAATTCAATATCACGAACAGGCATATCAGGCTTTGGAAAATGAGGCATAACAAGCCCATAAATCGCAGCCAAAAAGATAAATAAAATCGTACCTAAAAAGTGAAACGCTATTGACATTGATATACCACTTAATGGGCTAATATCATCACAAGTATCAAAAAAGTTAGGTAACTTTCTTTTTGTTAATATTGTATCTTCTATTAAAGAATCCTGTATTTCAAATCTATTTCTTATCTGTGCCATATTTTTTTCTTTACTTCTTTTGAATTAAATTAACATTTATTTTCTATTTTTTAATTACCTTATAGGATAAGTTTTATTTTGCCCCCAGTGTTATCGGTTGATTGAAAAATAAATTTATACTGCTGTTAACAGGAAGAACAATGTCATCTCCCTCTTGAACAACTGTTTTTATAAGCCCACTTGTAGCACCTATTGCTAAGCCATAAATTGCGCCTTCGCCTACGGTTTTATTTTTTGAAATAGCACCCCCAACGCTACCTATAGCAGCCCCAGCGCCTAAACCGATACCAACATTTTTAACATATTCTTTCATAGAATCTTTTGCACTTGATGCTTTTAAAACGCCTGACATATCAGTTGTTGCAATAACAGCGTTAATTGGGATTATATTATTATAAGGTGTTCTAATTGTTGTGAATTTAATAAGCATTTTAGCACTTCTTGCACCCACGCCTGCTCTTTTTAATTCAACAATATTACCAATTATAACACTTCCTTCTGGTGCTATTAAAGAGCCATTATATTTAAAATCTTCTACTAAAAGAGCGTTAACCTCTTGACCAACAATAGCACTTCTTGAATTAATTTCTTGAGATAAAACGGCGCTACAAGTAATTCCAGCTGGAACATAAAGAGCATAGCCATAAAGATTTTCATTTTTTGAAGCAGTTGTTTTAGATCCTGAAGCTTTAGTTGCAGCGCTAACTTTAGAATTTTGTGGCGCAACAAGGAAAAAACAAAAACATGTAAATATAAATATTGTTAATATTTTTTTCATATTTCTATTTAACTACCTCTCCAAATTAGTTTAAACTTATGGATATTTTACCACGAGAATTTTTTTTAGCGCAAATTGTTTATTAAATGTAATAATTTTCTAAAAATTGAACAAAAACGCTGCTTCTTTGATCAATTTCAACATGACTTCCAAATTCATATTCCCCACTTGGAACATATTGATATGTTCCGCCCCAAATTGCGCCATATACTTTTCTTGGGTGAAAAGTTTTGTTATATGAAGCAGGATTAGTTAAATTCCCCCCTAAAACTTCACTTCCGCTAAAAAGTAAATTGGCATTTATATCATATTCTTCACCATCTTTTTTAATTAATTTATCGATATTTATTTTTAATGCCGCATTTACCCCTTGAACAGGCATTTTAAGCATGCTGACATATCCTTCAAAAATATCCCCTTTTTCAATCGCCTTTTGTTCCAATACCCAAACATCACTCGGAGAGATAAAATACACCCTAGAGCCCTCTTCTAAAGCGCTTGTTGAATAAACTTGCTTAGGATAAACCTTAACCAGTGAACCTTTTTGTAAACAAGGACTGAAAGCAAGCGTCGATTGAATTGTTAAGAAAATTGTTAAGATAAATATAATTAATGTTAATAAAGTTTTTCTAACCATATCTTTAATATTAACGTTTTTTGAAAAATTTTCAAACAATAATTATACGATATTTTAATATTTTAGCTTTTTTGAAAAATTAAAACTATAATAAAAATATGCTTAAAAGTTTATGTAAAAAAATAACTATGAATAAATCCTTTAAACTTGCGGTTTTAATTCCGTTAGCTTTTTTAATTATTCTTATTTTATCTTTTCTTATTTTAAAAAACTTTTTTGCTTATTCAATTGTTGAAAATAATTTTTTAAATATGACAGGTTTAAAATTAGAACTTGTTAACCCTAAAACCACTTTTGATTTTAAATTTAATCTTGTTTTAAAAAGCGATTTTATTAATGTTTATGATAAAAACAAAACTAAAAAATTCATCTGTTTAAAAAACCCAGAAGTTGCTTTTAAACCTTTAGGATTTTTATTTAAAAAAGTTAACTTTAAAAAATTAAACTTTGAAGAAGTTAAAATCACCCTTAAAAGAGATGATAAAGGCGAAGTTGATTTAATTAATTCTCTTGATGAAGATTTTAAAAAGAATTTAAAAAATTTAAACAATGAAAAATTTAACCTTACAAGATTAAATTCTAAAATTAATGATTTTGAATTTGTTTTTGAAGATAACTATAAAACAAAAACTTTAACAAAATTTCACCTTAATCAAAATGAAATAGCAATTTCTAAAAAATCTTCCCTTTTTAAAATTCTTCAAAAAGGGACAGTTGAAGTTAACTATAATTCTAATAAACAAATTTCTGATTATAATTTATTTATTCAATCAAAATATCCTTTTAACAACATAAATTCAAAAGATTTAATAACAGATGTTTCACTTAAAAACATCAATCTTTTCTTATTTAACGATTTAGCTAAAAAATATATTTCAAATGATATCAGCCAATTTTTAGGTAACATCAATTTAACTCTTAAAACTTCAAAAGAAAGTTCTTCTCAAAATCTTAACCTAGAAATTAAAAACCTAGCCTTAAAGTTAAATGATAACAGATTAATTATTCCTTATAAAAATTCTATTACTCTAAATTCATTTTTTAATTTAGATAAGTCAATTCTTAATTTAGATAGTTTTGAAATAAAATCAAATAATCTCTATCTTAATATTTTTGGAGAAATTTCAAAAATATTTTCAAAAAAACCTGAAACAAATTTAAGCATCTCAATTAAAAATACTCAATTAAATAATTTTACATATCTACTTCCTGATAACTTAATTTTCTATCGCCCCCAAGGAATTCCTAATTTAAAAAAAGCTAACTTTTTTGCAACTTTTGACGGGGATTTGAATTTAAAAAGTTTCATGCCTGTTGATATTAATGGCAAAGTTAAAGTTTCAAATATTTACATTCCTAATTATCCAAAGGCTTATGTGCAAAATGATGTAAATTTAACTTTTATAAAAGATAAAATGAATGTTTTTGCAAGAATTTACACTCCTCAAAATGAATATGTTGTAATTGACGGAGTTTCAAACTTAGATGATTCTTTATATGGCAAATATTTCGTTAAATCAACTAAAAAAATAAACTTAGATTTTGCTCAAAAATACCTTGTTCCCGTTCAACAAATAATAGGTTTTAACATCGGTCCTGTACCTATTATGAAAATTAATGGCTATGGAAATATTGATATTAAAACAAAAGGGACTCTAAAAGATGCGCAAATTTTTGGAAATTTTGAAGCATATAACGCAAGTGCAACCCTTAATGGCTTAGCTACAAAATTAACAAACGGGGATTGCAAACTTATTTTTGATAATAGGGATTTAATTTTTAAGGAAGTTAGAGGAAAAACAAATGGCGCAGATTTTCTTTTAACAGGAAAAGGAAACACAAAAGGCGAAGTTGAACTAAATGCAAAAATTTCAAACGCAAGAACTTCTCAACTTTTAGATATCTTTAAAAATAGCACTGTTTCAAAGCCTTATAGCTTCTTAGTTAAAGATATAGCGGCAGTTTCAGGCATTTCTTCAATTGATATTAATTTAAAAGGAACAATAGCAGATTATGAAACGCCTGAACTTTTAAATGCGCTGGCTTTAAGTGGCAGGGCTGAATTTAAAAACAATAAAATAATATTAAATAATAAACTTGAAACAAAAAATCTTAATGGCTTTTTAGAATTTGGCGAAAGTCAAAATGGAATTTTTGAAACAAACATAAATAATTCTAAATTTAATGTTCAATTTAGCTCAAAAGATAACCTAAATAAAATAATTAACGGTGAAGACATTGATTTTAAAAGTGAAATTTTTTCTAATAAAATAGCTTTTTATGATATCTTTAATGAAGCTAAAAAATTAACAATTAACTCTGTTCAACTTGAAAAATATTTAAAAGATATTAAACCTTTTAATATTTATTTTAAAACTAAAATTTCTTCAAAAGGAAAGATTAATCTTAATAACATCAACTTCCAAAACATTAAAAATTCAGGCTATATAATTGGTCTTAATTCAAGCCAAAATAAAGATATAATCTTTAAATCAGGCTTAATTAAAATTAATAATGATGTTCTTAACTTTGATAACTTTAAACTTCAAGCCTTTAATGGTTCACTTGAAGCATCAGGCAAGGTTTATGATATTTTTTCTTCAAAACCCAAAGGTGATTTAGGAATTAATTTAAAAAACATCAATCTTGAAAAATTAAACAGAATAATTCCTAAAATACAATTTGAAAATTCGATTTTAAAATCCGGAAACATTCATTTTAGTGGAGATGATTTAAAAATAGGTTCATTAAACATAGATTATAATTCAATGCCTATCTTTTTAAATGCAAGGGTTAAAAATCTTTATACCAATAAATTCATTCAATCTGACTTTTCAACAATAATTGATGAAAAAACAAGCGATTTAATAATTAACCCCTATTTAACATATCCTTTAAAAATTAAAGGCGAAGTGCCGATTAAAGGTTCATTTAAAGGGACAAATTCTAATTATTCAACTGATTTTCTTGCAAAAGTTCCAAAAAATTCTGATGTTTATTTTCTTGGTTCAAACCTTGGAGATGTTAATTACGATAGAGAAATCTCAGGCTTAGTTTCAATTAATGATAACATCGCTAAAATTTCCGATTTTAAGATTTTAAAATATATTCAAAATCAAAATTCTAAAACATATCCTCTTGATATGTTAAAAGTTGATGGACAAATTATTGAAAATGAAAACCAACTTTTCTATAAAAATTTAAAATTTAAAACTCAAACCCCCCTAAATGTAAGGGTTTTAAATTTGATATTTAAAAAATCTTTGCTTAAAAAGGGTAATTTTGAATGTTCAATTCTATTAAATGGAAACACCAAAAAGCCACAAATAGATGGAAATCTTCAACTTCAAGATTTAGATATTCCGCTTTACGATACTCAAATTAATAACATAAACTTCAATATTTCAAAAAAATATATTGATGGCGTTATTTTAGCTAAAAATTCTAAAAGTGACGTGAAAATTAATTTAAGAGCTTTAAATAATTTTGAAGCGCCATATATCTTAGAAAAAATTTCAGTTAGTTCAAACTATTTTAACATAATGGAAGTTTTAAACAGTTTAACTACTCCAACCCAACAAAAAACAGATATTACTCAAAAATCTGAAATTTCAATCAAACCCGAAGATATAATTATTAAAGAGGGCGACTTTGATTTTCAAAATGTTATCTATGATAAAATTAACGCTAAAAATTTAAAAGGTAAATTCAGCTATACAAACAACGTTTTTGATTTGAAAAACATCTTTTTAGATATAGCAAACGGCGAAGTTAAAGGGAAAGGAAAATATAATCTTCCTCTTAAAAAACTTGATATCGCTGCAAACATGCAAGATTGCGACGCAAATATTTTAACTAAGCAATTTTTAAACTTGCAAGGTCAAATTTTTGGCAAAGTTAATGGTTCACTTGTTTTAAGCACAAAAAATCTTGATTCAATGGATGTCATTAAAAACACTTCTTCAAACGTTAAATTTTCAATTGATAACGGAAAAATGCCAAAACTGGGTTCATTGGAATATCTTTTAAGAGCCGGAAACTTAATTAAAAATGGCATTTTAGGCTTATCTTTAAATAATTTAATTGAAGTTTTAACTCCATATAAAACAGGGGAATTTGAAAAAATTTCAGGTGAAATTAAAGTTAAAAACGCTAAAATTGAAAACCTTGAAATAATGTCTAAAGGTAAAAATTTAAGCTTATTTTTAGAAGGAAATTATAACATCTTAGAAAATCTTGCTGATATTAAAATTTATGGTAAGTTATCTCAAAACATCTCAAATGCTCTTGGTGCAATTGGTAACGCTTCAATTAGCCAATTTATTAATTCTGTTGTACAAAAACAAAAAACAAATAAAGATGAAGAATTCTATAAAAATGCTTCTAAAATCCCCTCAATTGAAATTGAAAATCCTGAACCAAGATATTTTAAAGTGCGTGTTCTAGGGGATATTAACAAAGAAAATTATATTAAAAGTTTCAATTGGGAATAATTTTTTAACAATTTAAAATTTTATACTATAATTTTGATATGGACTGTTATTTTTTTGGAACATTTAACCCAATTCATTTTGGACATATTTCAATAGCTAAACAGGTGCGTGAAGCCCTTGGTTTTGAGCGTATTATTTTTGTGCCATCTTATATGCCGCCACATAAACTTGGGGCAACTCTACCTTTTGAAGATAGGCTCAACATGACAAAACTAGCCGTTGGCGAAACTTGCGTTAGCGATATTGAAAGAAAAATGCCAATTCCAAGCTATACTTATAAAACAATTGAAAAATTATATAAAGAAAATAATAACGAAAAAGTTAATTTTATTTTAGGCTTTGATCAATTCTTCAAACTTGAAAGCTGGAAAGAGCCTGAAATTTTAAAGCAAAAAACAAATTTCATTGTTATTCCAAGGAGATTTTCAAACGGACAAACTTTAAGCGAAAAGGCTTTTGAATATTTTAAAAACAAAGGTTTTTCTTTTCAAGTTTTAAACATAGATTTTTTAGATGTTTCATCTGAACAAATAAGACAACTTTGTTCTCAAAACAAAGATATTAGCAATTTAACAACAAAAGAGGTACAAAACTACATTGAAGAACATAAATTATATAGAAAACTGGCTGAAAGAAAATCTATCTTCTAAAAGATTTAATCATTCTCTAGGCTGTGCTGATACTGCTCAAAAACTGGCTAAACTTTATAATCTTGATGAAAAAAAAGCATATTTAGCGGGCTTAGTCCATGATTGCGCTAAAAATTTTGATAACGATTTACTTTTAAAAATCATAAATGAAGATATAAAAGAAGGTTTTGAAGTTTCTGAATTAAAAAACCCAAAAACATTTCACGCTATTGTTGGCGCTTATTTAATTCAAAAAGAATTTGAAATAGATGACCCTATGATTATTTCAGGGGTAAGAAACCACACAATCGGTTGCGTTAATATGAATTTATTTGATAAAATTATTTTTTTAGCAGATAAAATTGAGCCTAATTCAAGAGATGAAAAATATACAAAAAAACTTTGGAAACTAATTGAAAATAATAAAGGCACCTTAGGGTTAGACGCTGCTTTATTAAAATGTTTTTGTGAAACAATTAAAAGCCTTGTAAAAAGAAAATTATATATCTGCCCAACAACAATTCTAGTATATAATCAACTTCAAGAAACAGTTGGAGATTTACTTGAAGAAGAATAAAACGCAAATTTTTGTTTGTGTTAGAATAATCTCGTAAATAAATTAAAAAAAAGGAGTTATCTTATGGCAAGAAGACCTATTATTGCAGGCAACTGGAAAATGAACAATAATAAAGCTGAAGCTAAATTATTAGCAGATGGCATTGTTGAAGGCGTTAAAGCTCTTGACGCAGCTAAAATGCCTGAAGTTATTTTAGCCCCAACTTTCACTGCCCTATGGCAAGTATCTGATTGTATTAAAAATGAACCAAAAATCGCTTTAAGCGCTCAAAACGTAAATCCAAACAAATCTGGCGCTTATACAGGTGAAATTTCTTTAGATATGTTAGCAGATTTCAACGTTAAATTCGTTATCATTGGTCACTCTGAACGTCGTCAAATGTTCAATGAATCTGATGAATTTATCAATGAAAAAGCAAAAGCTATTCTAGCCGGTGGTTTAATTCCAATCATCTGCTGTGGTGAAACTTTAGAACAAAGAGAACAAGGCGTTACAGACGCTCACCTAGCTAATCAAATCACAAAAGCATTTGAAGGTATTTCAGCTGCTGACGCTGAAAAATCAGTTATTGCTTATGAACCAATTTGGGCAATCGGAACAGGAAAATCTTGTGATTCTGTTGAAGCAAACAGAACAATCGGCGAAATCAGAAAAGTTATCGCTAAATTATATTCTGCTGAAGTTGCTGATAAAATCAGAATTCTTTATGGCGGTTCTGTTAAACCATCAACAATTGTTGAACAAATGGCTCAACCTGAAATCGATGGCGGCTTAATCGGTGGCGCCGCTCTTAAAGCTGATAGCTTCATTGAATTAATCAAAGGCGCTATGTAGTTTAATTCTAAGCCCTTAGCCTAGCTAGGGGCTTTTTAAAGGCAATTTTTCTTTGAGTTTTGTTTTTATTATATTGTTATCACTTTTTTAGATGGGTTTATATAATGGGTATTAAAATCTTTGGCATGTCGCCATTCAACAAAGCAACAACAACAGCTGCTGAAAAAGAAGCGCTAAAAAATCTTCAAAATGCTAAAAAAACTGTAAATAAACAGTGCAAAGAAACTATGAAAGATGTAAATAAAATTATATCTGATCAAAAAATCAATGTTGATCAATTCAGGCTTTTAGCAGATGAATTTAAGAAAACAACAAAAATAAAATAATTATATTTCTTCAACTAAAACAACTGCATTAGCCGAAATTGCTTCGCTTTTTCCCATTGAATCCATTTTTTCATTAGTTTTTGCTTTAATTGAAACTTGGTTTAATTTTAAGTTGCCAACTTTTGAAATATTTTCTCTCATTAAATCAATGTAATCTTTTAATTTTGGCTTTTGACAGATTATATTTGAATCGATGTTGATTATTTTATAGCCTTCTTTTTTTAATAATTCTAAGGTTAATTTTAAAAGTTCAAGACTATTTATCCCTTTATATTTTTCATCTGTATCAGGAAAATGATATCCTATATCACGAAGTGCAACAGAGCCTAAAATAGCGTCAATTATAGCATGCACTAAAACATCAGCGTCAGAATGACCTAAAAGTCCAAAATCAGATGGAATTTTCACCCCGCCTAAAATTAAATCTCTTTTTTCATCTGTTTGATGAATGTCATATCCAAGCCCTATTCGCATAAAACCATTCTTTCTATTAATTTAACAAGTTCATTACTATTAACATCTTTGCAGCAATAATCAGCAATTTCTTTTAAACCTTTTGAATGTGAACCCACACAAACCTTAACGCCTGCATTTTTAAGCATGTCAATATCATTATCTTGATCACCTGAAGCTAAAACTTCTTCATCTTTTAAAGACCAATATTTCTTCAAGAAGTTTAAAGCGTCCCCTTTTGAAGCGTTAATGTTATTAATTTCAAGATAAATCGGATTACTTTGAACAATTTTTAAAACCCCAGCATATTTTTTAGTTAATTCTTCTTTAACTTCTTTCATAATTTCAGGGTTTTCAATTACCGCTAAAATTTTTGGCGCACTTTTAAATTGAATATCATCAAAAGATTTAACAACTTCATAAAATGTTCCTCTACCATTACAATACTGCGCCATTATCCTTTTATCGTCGTCATCAATATAGAGTTTATCGTTAGCATAAAGATGAGTGTGAAGTTTTTTTTCTTTTAGATAAGCAATTACTTCACGAGCCAATTTTTCTTCTACAGGCGCTTGCCAAAGAATTTCATCATTTAAACGAACCATCGCACCCTGATAACAAACAATCGGCGTTTTAAGATTAAATGTATCTGCTGCAAACTTAGCCCCCATATACATTCTACCTGTTGCAAGAACAAACTTAGTGTCGCTTAAATTAATTTTTTTAATTAATTCAGCCATTTCATTTGTATATGTATTATCATAATTCATTAAAGTGCCGTCGATATCACTTATCCAAAGTTTAATTTTTGTCACAATTGTACCTCATTTTATGATTTTATTATACAATAAAAGAAAAGCAGAATAAAATTAGGAGCTTATAGAAATTATGGCTGAAAAAATCGAAAGACAAAAACAAAAAGAACAAGATAAAATCCAAAGAAGAAGCAACTTTGACCCTGTTGAAGAAAATTTTACATCTGAACAAGCTCATCTTGAAGCTTCAAGATGTTTGTCATGTAAAAATGCAAGATGTAAACAAGGTTGCCCTGTTAATATAGATATCCCATCTTTTATTAAAGAGGTTAAAGAAGATAATCTTCAAGCAGCAGGAGATATCATCAGACAATCTTCAATGCTGCCTTCTGTATGTGGACGAGTTTGTCCTCAAGAAAAACAATGTGAAGGTAATTGCATTTTAGGAATTAAAGGTCAACCTGTTGCAATTGGCGCTTTAGAAAGATATGTTGGGGACAACACAAAAGCCAAAACAAACCCAATTAAAGAAAATGGCAAAAAAGTTGCAATTGTCGGTTCTGGTTGTGCAGGCATGTCAGCAGCTGCTGATCTTAGAAATGCAGGCTTTGAAGTTTCAATTTTTGAAGCATTACACGAATATGGCGGAGTTTTAAGATATGGTATTCCACCATTCAGACTTCCAAGAACAGTTTTAGATAGAGAAATTAAATCCCTACAAGATATCGGTGTTAAATTCTTTAAAAACGTTATTGTTGGTAAATCAATCACAATTAATCAACTTAAAGAAGAAGGCTATAGCGCTATTTTTATCTGCTCAGGCGCAGGCTTACCTAAAATGATGAACATTCAAGGTGAAAATTTAAACGGCGTTTATAGCGCTAATGAATTTTTAACAAGAGTTAACTTAATGCACGCTCAAAGCCCAGACACCCCAACACCTTTAAAAATCGGCAAAACTGCTGCCATCATTGGTGGTGGTAATGTTGCTATGGACGCTGCTAGAACAGCTGTTCGTGTTGGTTATGAAAAAGTTTATATTTTCTATAGAAGAACAGAAAAAGAACTTCCTGCTCGTCTTGAAGAAATTCGCCATGCCAAAGAAGAAGGAATTGATTTCCAATTCTTACACGCACCTGTTGAAATTATTGGTGAAGATGGCTATGTTAAATCAATGAAATTTGAAATAATGGAACTTGGTGAACCTGACGCTTCAGGTCGTCAAAAACCTGTAGGCACAGGTAAATTTGTTGATGTTGAATTAGATAGCGTTATTGTTTCACTTGGAACTGGTCCAAACCCAATTATTCAACGTTCTTGTGCTACAGAAGATATTGATTTAAATACAGATAACAAAGGTTACATCGTTATTAACGATAAAGGTGAAACTTCTGTTAAAGATATTTACGCTGGTGGCGACGTTGCACCTCTTGGCCCATCAACTGCAATTAATGCTATGGGAGCCGGTAAAAGAGCTGCAAAAGCAATTATTGAAGCCCTTGGCTAATAATAAATTTCTTATTTATTTATATATTATATTATATAAAACCCTGTATGCCTCGAAACTTCGGGGCATTTATTTTAATTAATGTGATATAATATTTTTGTTAGCTCAAATTTGCGATTTTTTCGCTAAAAACCGTATAAATTGTTATACTGTAAAAACCCTTGATAATTCTATATTTTCTGTGTGACTGGAATTCCGGTTATGGGTCAGTT
>OIYG01002219.1_pt1 | contig 12790 bp, 5 predicted proteins | sample 1587861 | NCBI WGS metagenome assembly OIYG01 (sample SAMN03283272) | human gut metagenome | biome: human-associated habitat; material: feces | host: Homo sapiens | place: Peru | collected 2012 | reverse complement strand
CCCTGCCGCTGAGCTCCTCCGGCAGGTCATAGGCGAATCTGCGAATAAGCTCCTCATCGGGCTCCTCGCCCTCGCGCAGGCTGCGGAAAAGCAGGGCGAGGCGCTGACCCAAAATATCGTGGAAGCGGCTGCGGATTCTCAGCATCTCCTCCTCGCGGCAGAGAAAACGAACCTCGGATATCATCTCCTTGAGCTCGAGTCCTCTGCTCTGAAGCATGGCGCGCTGGGCGTTTAGCTCATTCGTGAGCATCCACTGCTCGGTAACATCCGCCGCCGAAAGCTGAACATAGCGTCTGTTTTTAATATATATATCGCATCTTGTGAAGAACCAGACCTTGCCGTCGGGCAGGATAAACACGGTTTTTCCGTCGATAACATTGGAGCTGCAGCTGTCCGAGACATCGCCCGAGAGCAGGCGTTCGTAGAACTTCTTTCCGTCCCTGTAAACCTCGCCGCAGAGCACCTGCATGAGCCTCTGCATACGTCCGTTTACAAGCAGTATATTTCCGTCCGGCTCGCAGAAAAGCAGACCCGAATGGAGCTCATCGAGCGCGAGCTTGACGGAATCGCGCGACAGCTCGTTTTTTATATCCCTGCGGCACACGCGCATAAGCAGCACCGCGCGGGCAATCAGCAGAAGCTCCGCCGCGCAGAAGATGACCGCCGCCGCTTTGTACGGCAGGAGGTCTATATACGGCAGGGAGACGGACGAGACGACCGCACAGAGCAGAACATCATAGACTCGGCTGACACAGGCTACGGCTATGCACGACGCGGCAACCGCCGCAAACACGCCGTATCTCATCACCTCATATTCGCTGCCCGCGGGCAGGAACATCCAAGCGTTCAGCTGAGCGCGCGCGACGATAATGAGCATAACCAAGCTCTGAGCCGTGACCGCTGTCTGAGAAATATATGCGGCCGTGCGTTTTCTGTCCCTGAACGTACTGCGCACCACCGTATAGACGAGCGCAGCCGTCTGAAAGCCGACGCAGAAAACGGATATCATACATATGAGCACTCTGACGGGCTCCGTGAGAGAGTATAAAAACATCAAGGCGCTTTCCCTCCCTTCGGCACACGCAGGCTGATGCCCGCAGTCTCATCGAGGTCCTTTACCGACACTGTGCCGCCGACACCCTCGACTGCCTTTTTCAGTTCGTCGCTCATAAACTCTTCGCCGCCGTCAAAGGATGAGGGGAGCAGCTTCATCTCCGTCATGCCGTCTGTATCGGCAAGACGCTCGAGCAGCGTATTTTCTTCACCCGCGCACGAATCAAGCACGGAATAGAAGAAATCGTACATCACGCTGCCGCAGCGCGGAGACAGCGAGCCCTTTGCGGTGCAGACGGTGCTTATTCTGATATCGGCGTAGGACGCGAACTCGGAAAGCTCGTCGATATAGACGGCCAGCTCCTCCGCAGGCATATCCCCGCCCTCCTGCTCCTTGAAGAACAGGCTGCATCTGCGCTTTATGTAGCACATCAGCAGAGTTATTCGGGCGATGTCCCGCTGCTTGTTGTTCGAGCGTTCAAGCCCGTCTATCATATCGTTCATGCGCTCGAGGTGGCGTTCCATCTCGGCGTTTAAAAGCTCCATGAGGCGCACGTTTTCCTCCGCCGCGGCGAGCCTGTACTTGCTCTCGCGCTCCGTGACAAGGAGCTTGTTTGCGGAGGTCAGCTTCAAGACGTTTTCGCGTATCTCCTGCTGCATATTTAGTATCTCGGCGATACTCTCCTGCCAAACTATCATGCCGCCCGGTATGCCGTCGGCGTAGAGCAGGGTGTCGCCGTGCAGAAGAAGAGGATGCTTTATATCGTCGCGGAGCTTTTCCCAATCCTCGCGCGATATCGGCCGAGCACCGGCAGAGCTGAGCTCGGCATTGCCCTCGGAGTCGATTATCTGCATTCTCAGGGGTGAATTGGAAAAGAGCACGGCGTATTTTTGATTGACGGGCACAAGTCCCGTTCTCATCGCAAGCTCCGCAAACGCGAGCGCAAAGATGCACGAGACGGTTGTTATATCGCTGTCGCGCGCCACGGGAACGCCTGCGGCATATGCCGCGCAGTAAACGAAAAGAAGAACCTCGCTGAGTATCGGCAGAACGAGCCTCGAACGGTTGAAGCCGCGCATGGCCTTTCGCACCAAAATCGCGGTTGACAAAATCACCGCCGCGACGATAAAGGCAAAAATAAGATAATAGCCGAAGTTATATGTATAGCCTCCGCTGAAGGTTTTTATATCTTCAAACTTAAAAACCCAGCCGTGCAGGTCGTTTGTGAACACCGCCAAAAGCAAAACCGCATAGACGGCAAAGCCCGAGCAGACAAATATCTTGCGCTGCCGAACATTCCCGGAGGAATCGGTCATCAGAGACAGGATAAGCATAATAAGCGGCAGGCCCATCATAAAAACATAATAGGCATACCAGAGATAGCGCCCCATAACGGGGTTCCCGTCCGTCTGATATTTCAAAATACAGACGAGCATCCAGGCTATAACCATGCCGCCGAGCGCGCGGACAAGCATTCTGATATCCTTGCGCTGGACTCTACGCAGGGCAAAGCCCATCCAGATTATCGCCGTCATTATGACAGCCGCGCCCAAGAGCTTATGCTCAAACGATTCCGCGGAGGAATACAGGCGGCTTCTGAACACTCCGCGTTTGAAAACGCTGATAAAATTCTCCGTCTGTCTCGCAAATTCTACGGCATCGCCTACCCTTTCGGCGCGCCCGTATTCGGACAGAGACGGATAGTTTTCGCCCTGAGCTTTGTCGGCGCGGAAGCCCGCCGCGGCGATTGCATCCCCGGCATTCTGCGAAAACTTCATCTCATAGCCCGACAAGATGCCGACTCCGTAGAGCAAAGTGCCCTCGGAGGGGATTATTATTTCGATATTTTTTCCCTCGCGCTTCATAAGCGCGGCCTGGTAATCCCAGCAGATATTGACGGGGGCGTCGATTTTGCCGTAGCTCAGCCTTCCGCTTTTGTTGAGCTTATGCAGCAGGCCGACCGCCTCGCCGGACATATAATTCTTCTCAAGCCCGTAAGACACGGCGGCAAAAAGCATCCGCTCATATCGGGACGTAAAGCCCACGGGACAGGATATATTTTCGAGATCGCGCCAGCCTTTTATCTCCCCGTCAAAGCGCGAGCGGTCAACGGCGATAACGGCGGCGGCGGCAAAATGCTCGTACCAAATTCCGCCCGTCCCCGCGTCTTTCGAGGCGCATGCCTGAACGTCAAAGAGGGCGAACGCCTTATCCTCTCCGTCAACGGACGAGAGCAGAGATGAGAGACCTTTGCCGTCGCGGACGGTGCAGTCGGGCGCGATGTCGCGGAGCAGGTCAATATAGGCGGGGTCCGTATCGCGGACAAACACAGTCTTTTCGTCCGACTTTATATTACAGCCCGAAAAGCAAAAAACGGCGGCAAAAAGCAGGAGCACAGCGACACCGAGTCTGCCCTTGTGCATCCGCCTCACCTCCGTCCGTGCGCCGAAGCGCAAAATTTATGATACAGTATACCGAGTTTATTATATTATACTCAACCGTTAATTTCAACAAAAAGCTCTCTGTTTTTGCCATAGTTTGCACAAAAAAGACAATTTGCGGGCGGAGTGTTGAAATAAATCGCCGGCGCGGAAAATTTTCTTGATTTTCGGAATGATATCGTGTATAATACTTGCGTTCAGAATACCCGCCGGTGTGATGGAATTGGCAGACGTGCCGGACTCAAAATCCGGTGGTGGCGACACCGTACCGGTTCGACCCCGGTCACCGGCACCAATACCCCGTTCTTTCGAGCGGGGTATTTTTCTTTGCGGAACAAACTTTTCGCAGCCGGGCTGCGCGGAGACATTTTTTGCCCTTAAAGTTTCGTCTCGGGAACACCGAACAACGCGCGTCGGTATTTTGACCAAATTGCCGCCGTCCCTTTTGTGAAACCTGCTCAAATATATCCGTGTACTTGAAAAACCTTTTTACATATGGTATAATCCTTTAAAATTATGTGTAAAATTTTGCACATGAATTCGCACATAAAAACCGTATCGAAAAACCACACAAAAGGAAGGTAGAAATGAGCAAAGGAAAAAACAAGGCGCCGAGCGGAGCTATTAAGCACAACACCTACACCAGCAAAGAGCTGACAGGTTACTTAGTAGGTCTCGCAGGACAGAACATCATCTACAACATCATCGCAGGCGGACTCCAGTACTACTGGCAGTCGATTATTTTTTTGCCGGCGATGGCCATCTCGGTAATATTCTTCGTCGCCCGCGTTTGGGATGCTATCAATGACCCGATGATGGGTTCGATAGTTGACCACACCAGAACAAAATGGGGTAAGTGCAAGCCCTACCTCATGTTCGTCCCGATCCCGATAGGAATCATTACCATTCTCACATTCTGCAACAAGACGTACACCGACTACACCTCGCCCACAGCGCACGCTCTTATCATCGCTTGGGCGGCAATCTCCTATATTCTCTGGGGTATGTGCTACACCGTCGGCGATATTCCGCTCTGGGGTGTAACCTCGCTTATGACCGACGATGAGAACGACAGAGCAAAGGCTCTCTCGCTCGCCCGTATCGTCGCCAACGTCGGCGCTATCGGTATGCTTATCACCTTCGCCGGAAAGGCACTCTCCCCCATGTTCCAGGAGAAGAAAGGCCTTGACCTTATTCATGCGGACAAGATGTCCTATATCATAATCGCCGTTATCCTTACGATATTCGCAACTATTCTCTTCCAGTTTGCCGGCTTCTCTGTCAAAGAGAGAGTTCAGCAGTCCGAAAAGAAGTACACCATGAAAGAGAACTTCAAAATCGCGATCTCCAACGATCCGTTCAGAAGGCTCCTCATCTCGGGCATTCTCAGAAGCCCCATCATGCTTCTCTCGATCGTCGGTCTGTCGCTCGTTATGTACTACTTCTTCGACAACAACCTTGCCAATCTTGTTGTTGACGGCCAGCTTCAGATTATAAAAATCGTTCAGCTTCTGGTTATGGCTATCGGCCTTCTCGGCGGTATGATCATCGGTACTGCCGCCACGCCGAAGATGTCCGCAAAGTTCGGCAAGAAGCAGCTCTACAATTTCTATTCAATCGCCGGTGCAGTTCCCTATGCAATGATCTTTGTCGTCTATAAAATAGCCGGCGGCAACCTTATGCAGAACATGGTTTATGTCGTTTTGATGGCTGTTATGATGTTCGCGGCTTCCTGGGCAATGGGCTCGATAAACATTCTCCAGTCGATAATGATAGCAGACTGCGTTGACTACGAGGAGTACAAGAACGGCGTTCGCACCGACGGCGTGTTCTTCTCCGGCCAGTCCTTCATCACCAAGCTTGCAATGGGCGTTTCCTCGCTCATCTCCGGCTTCATTTATTCGGCTGTTCACTACACCGCCGAATACATCGAGACTCTTAACCTCGACCTGGCGGCAGGAAAGTATCATTTCTACGAGGCAAACGACGGAAAATATGCTATGGCGATGTTCCTGCTTATTTCCATTCCGCCCGCAATCGGTATGCTTCTCTCCGCTATCCCCACTCTCAAGTATTCGCTCACCGATAAGGAGCACACAAGAATACTCAACGAGCTTATCGAAAGACGCGCAAGCAAGAATAACGGAAACAACGACTGATTGTCTCCGACAAATCAATAAGCACGGCGGTGCAGCTCACTCGGGCTGCACCGTTTTTGATATGCATAAAAAATAACGGAGCAGGCAAAAACCTGCTCCGTTATTTTCTTTCGGGTTATTCGAGCGCCCCGTCTCCGCCCATGAGCGCTGTCAGCTCTCTTATACGCTCTATCGGGAACGGCGGGAAGCACAGCGGCTTTAACGCCATGCTCATCAGCTTCATCGGGTTATCGTCCGCGGCGATGCGGTTTGAGGACAGAGCGCCGCATATGCGGCAGCGGTGGACTATCGCCCATTCGCCGTTTTTTCTCACCCAGACCGCTATGGGATCCATGATTCCCCCGCAGTCCGCGGCTCTGTCGCCCGGCTCGATGTCGACGTGCAGGCTCGAGAGGCAATTCGGGCAGTGATTTCTGTGCTCGCTGCCCGCGCCCTGCGGCACTGCCGTGCGTCCGCACACCCTGCAAACAAAAGCTTCGTTGCAGGCGTGGGTCTTGTAATAACCTTTTTCGTACTGTTTGCGTTTGTTTTCGCGATTCATTTTTCCTCCCGAAGATTGAGCTGCGGGAGGACGGCAGAGTGTGTTTTATTTGCCGACCTCCCGGTCAGCGCACACTCCCCGATGATTTTGTGATAAACTTCAAACAAAATCTCCTTGTGTTTTTATTCAAGAAACGGTCAGATGACCGATATCCCGCGCATTGCGAAATAAAAGCTTATTTACCGAAAAGCTTCTTGAAGAGGTTGATTATCGCGCGGAAGGGAGCGGTGATAATCCTGAAAAGAATCTTGAAGAAGCCGTCCTTTTTCTCGACCGTTACGGTGAAATCGGATGAGGCTATGATATTGCCGTCATCGTCAACGAGAGTCATCGTTATTGTCGCGGTACCCTCTTTAATACCGGTCAGCTCGCCTTCGTTAGGCTCGACAGTAACGACGCTCGGATCCGAGCTGCTCCATCTATAATGATAATCGACATAGTCTTCCTGTATCACAGGAACGTATATCAGCTTTTCTCCGACCTTCATGGTAAGATCGTCGCCGAAGTCAATGACCTGAACCGTGTCTATCTCAACCTCGGCTGAGAGGTTCGATGCTGTATCCGTGACGCTTATTGTCGCGGTGCCGACGGAGAGAGCCTTGACAAGTCCGTTTTCGTCAACCGAAGCGACGGACGGATCGGAGGATGTCCACACGAGATCGGGCAGCGACGCGCCGTCGGGCTGCGCAGCGGCAACGAGCTGATACGAGCCGCCGACGGGAATGGGAGAAGTGGGAGCCGCGAGAGTTATGCCGGTGGCAACGTTGGATTCGCCGACAACAGTTATTTCAATGGTGTCCGAACTCAACACATTACCTTCTTCATCATACGCAGTTGCCGTTATCTCCGCCTTACCGCAACCTACAGCACCTATTACGCCATCTTCATCAACTTCCGCGACCGTATCATCCGATGAAGTCCAGCTTATATTATAAATCTTCCAGTCCGCCGTTGCGGAATATTCCTGCGCATAGCTGTCTCCGACATGCAAAACATCATTTTTATCATTTAGAGTTAATGTCACTTCTCTGTCGGGTGTGCTTTCGGCCAAATTGATATCGTATACACCGTCATTTTTTGATGATGCCTTTACATCCATCAAACCGACTTTTCCGCTTCCGTTATCGGACACAGTAATGCTGTCATACGCAGACTCAAAATCAACGGTATCAAAATTCACTGTATCACTGTAAATATCAACAGTGCAGTCGCCTTTAACTCCGTCAATATTTATATCATCGTCGCTATAAGTCATCGACATATCTTTTTCCGCCGAGCCGCTTATACCGACCATATCGCAATAATTGTTTTTGGCAGACAGAGCAGCCTCAACATCTATATTATCGCCGGAAACGAATATTCCTTCATTTTCTTCGATTTTAACGCTGTCCGCATTTACAGAATTCACATCTGCAAAGATTTCGGGGCTGCACACAGCAACATTCATGTTGTTATCGGTAGAAGTAAAAGTAAACGATTTACTGTTTTTAACGTCAATTACGATTGTCGCCGCGGCAGGATTTCCCTCACTGTCGGAATTGCAAACGAAAGACACATTCTTTACCTGCATCGTTCCTTCGGTTTCTCCGTCCTTAACAACAAGCTCTTCGCCTTCTGCGTTTTTCACCGTAACCTCACCGACAGCGTCAATCTTGATGCGCGAAGGCAATTCTTCCGTTGATTGAGCTTCGCTGTTGATCTTTGCAGGTGCTTTATATACATTATTGGCTCCGTCAATATCTATCTGATCATAGGTATCAAAATTTGTCAAAAAGTTAAAGTTAAGAGCCTTTTCTTCTCCGTTTACGGTGCACGATGTGTACTTGCTGTTTATATCAATATAACTGTAGGCAGACGAATAGCGGTTATCATACACAACCAATCTGTGATTTCCGTTCGACATTTCTTCATACCCGATAACAACAATTGTATGTCCGTAAGTTTTTTTCCCCGAACGGAATCTATAGCTAAACAACGTTAATTTATTATTTTTAGCCGCTTGCACAAGCTCCTTTAATCCCTTTGCCGCTTCGGAGCTCTTCATGTTATAAAACTTTCCGCGTTCTATTGCCGGGATTTCCTGCGCCAATTGATAATAATTTATTGCACTCATGACAGTTTTGTTGTCTTTCGGTTTCTGCACCTCACTCATTGTATCGGCATTTTGGGCGAAGTTTTCATTAAAATTAATTTTACCGACCTTATCAAGTACAGTTGTAACCGCCATGCCGTGACAGGAACCACTCCAGGCCTCCTTTCTTGCCAATGCTATGTTGCAATTTATAATTGCGCCATATGCAACACTCCACACAGATCCCGAATAAATTTTGTCGACATATTTTGACAATTTTTTAATATGCGAATCTATCATACCGTATTTACACTTTTTTCCAAAATCTCTATCGCTGTTTCTGAAGCTGTATATTTCATTACTACTGGCTAAAAGTGATGTGGCTTTTGACAAATCCGAAATTCTTATAGCGGGACGAACTCCAGAAATGGTATAGGAGACAAATGAAAAAGAGTCTAGAGAACCTTCATTTGCGGAACCGCAGATAGAGCTGGAATCATAACTAGCAGTTCGTAAAATTTGCGCTACGGAAAATCCCTGACACTTTGCATAGTCCGTGCCTCTAGTTTTACGAGCCGTGGAAATATATGTATTTGCCGGAAATCCATATGAAGTATTTTGCATCTCGCTAAAAGACGGCAAAAAAACTTTATCGTACGTAATCTCGCTGTCATATTCGCTATACAAATTTGAACAAGCTTTATTATCTAACTTTGATGTTAAAATATTGGACTTTTGCGCTGAAGTAAATGCGGTGTTATAAAAATCGTCATTAAGCCACTTTCTTATACTACTTGTAGCATAGTTGTTGGCGTAATTTGAATGTTTTATGTCATTCCAATATATATCAGCCCCCAACTCTGTTTTTCCATATATATACATTGTGTTGCTGTAAGCCTGAGAATCGATGACATTTTCGCAGAGCACAAGTCCTGTTGAAGGATTAAGAACACGCCATGTTAACGGGCTGTACTTAAAATAATATATATTTTTTATAGTATAACCGTTACGGTCCTGTTCTGAATTAAAAGCGGACGCTTTATCGCAAGGCCAAGCCGGTCTGTATTTAGAAAATGTAACAGCGCGATATTTTGTGCCATTATATGTGAAATCGGCATATTTCATCCAGTCGCCCTGAACCATGGAACCCACTTTACCGTTTCCGCTGTAATAGCCGTAACTAACCCATTTTTTTGAAACCTTATTGAGAGTTGCAACAAGTTTTGAATTCGTGACCTCACCCTGTGGATAAGAACCGAACGTTACGATATCGCCAACTTTATATGTTTTTCCTGCCGCCTCGGCTTTGGGCGCGAAAAGGCTTGCTAAATCAACGCCGGCAAGCTCGCTCAATGGTGCGGCGCCGAGCACCATGATGAGCACAAGGGTCAGCGCCAAAAGCGACTTAAAAATATTTTTCCGTTTTGTTTTCATTGTTTGTTACCTCCGTTTTGTTTTTTACTCATTATTTTTTACGGCAGTGCCGTTTTATGCCTCGGTTGTGTTTTATGTCTCTTTGGCAGAATTCTCTTAATCATATATTAGCACTCTGTCAGAAAAATACAATATACTTAGTATAATTGACGGGTTTTGAGGATAAATAACCGTCTTAATTTCTTCTATTTAATTATGTTTTTTGTCATTCTGTTTTGTCCCCCGCCCTTGAACTACATTCCGTCTCTCTGCAGACAAATAAATCTCCGCATAATTTGTTTGATTTTTGCGTATTCTTCTATTTTTATTTATTCTATCGGGCGCAAAACATATAAATTGACTTGCGCTTTCGTTTCTGTTATTATTTAGGATAGTGTCTAACATAAAGCAAAAGCGTCAGCTCCTGTGCGATTTTCCGATTCGCAAAGGTGCTGATGATATTCTTGCCGTTCGTTAAAACCGCATATCTTTTACTCCGAAAAATAAAGCTCAAGGCTTTCGAACAGAAAAAATATCAATAAAAAGAGAGTGACAAAATGAGTAATTTACTTAACACGCCGATGAAAATCGGCTCATGCGAGATAAAGAATCGCGTGGTCATGTCGCCCATGCTCATGGGCTTCGGTCAGTTCGACGGAAAACCCACGAAGAAAATGATGGACTACTACGAGGAGCGCGCCAAGGGCGGCACGGGACTTATCATAACCGAGATAACCCGCGTCAACGATCAGACCGGCGCGAGCGCATTTGCGCAGCTCGCAGTCAGCCATGACTACCACATCAAGCCGCTTTCCGAGTTCGCCGAACGCATTCACCGCCACGGTGCGAAATTTTTCGTGCAGCTCCATCACCCGGGCAGGCAGAATGTCGGTCTGCTCGTAGGCACCGTTCCGCTGAGCATCAAATGCGAAAGTCTTACCCGCGGCGCATATGGGAAGCTTCTCTATAAATTGACTCCGAAGGTCGGCCCGACCATGCTTGAGCACAATATAGTGCCCTCGAGCGTCGCGCCCTCAAAGTGCAGCCCGGCATACTTCGCCGGCGGGCGTGTCAGAGCGCTCAGACACAGCGAAATAAAAGAGCTCGAGCAGCAGTTTATCGACGGCGCCGTGCGCGTAAAGAAAGCGGGCTGCGACGGCGTTGAGCTCCACTCGTCGCACGGATATCTCCTTCAGCAGTTCCTCAGCCCCGTGACAAACCGGCGCACCGACGAATACGGCGGCTCGCTCGAAAACCGCATGAGGTTCATTCTCAACATAATCAAGGGCATCAAGACGGCCTGCGGCGAGGATTTCCCTGTGATAGTCAGACTGACCGTCGACGAGTGCTATGAGAAAATCGGCGAAAAGGGCAAGGGCTATACGCTCGACGAGGGCGTTGAAATTGCGCGCCGCCTTGAAAAAGCGGGTATAGACGCCATAGATGTTTCGTGCGCGGGCTACGACACCTTCAACTACTGGCTCGAGCCGGTCTCGTTTGAGCCGGGCTGGAGAAAATATATGGCCAAGGCCGTCAAGGACGCCGTGTCTATCCCCGTCATAGCGGCAAACCTCATCCGCTCGCCCGAGCAGGCGGAGCAGCAGCTCGAGGACGGCATTCAGGACTTCGTTTCCCTCGGCAGACCGCACATCGCCGACCCTCACTGGACCGAAAAGGCTATTAACGGAAAGACTATCCGTCGCTGCATTTGCTGCCTCAACTGCTTTGAATCTATGGAGGCAAATGCGTTTGTCGGCACTCACGGCGAATGCTCCGTCAACCCGTTTGTAGGCCACGAGGGCGACCTGCTCAAGAAGGACGGAAACGGGCGCGCAACCGTCGTCATAGGCGCGGGCCCCGCGGGACTCACCGCCGCAGATATTCTCGCTCAGCGCGGCTTCTCCGTCACGGTATTTGAAAAGAATATGATGCCCGGCGGTCAGATCAATCTCGCCTCCGCCCCGCCCGAAAAGGCCAAGACCGCATGGATGATAGACGACCTCGTGAAGATTTGCCGCGAGGAGGGCGTTGAAATAAAGCTCAACACCCCCGCTACCGTTGAGGCCATAAAAGAGCTCTCTCCCTGCGCTGTCATAGCCGCAACGGGAAGCCGACCGATAAAGCCTCGCTTTGCCGGCAACTGCCCCGCCGAAGATATTCTCACGTTTGAAGATATTCTCAGCGGCAGAGTCGAGCTCAGGGACTGCAATGTTTCCGTCATCGGCTCGGGTCTTACGGGGCTCGAAACCGCTCATGCACTTTGCGAGAACGGCTGCAAGGTGACTGTCGTAGAGATGGCGAAGGAGATTGCACCCGGCACATGGATGCAGCACAAGGACGATATTCTTCCGAAGCTCAAGAAGGCGGGCACAAAGATTATGGCCGGCGAAAAGCTCTGCGAGGTATACACCGACAGGATAGTCACCGAGAATGTTGATACAAAGAAGAGAACGGATATCGCCTGCGACCGCGTGGTGCTGTCGCTCGGCTCAAGACCCGATGCAACGGTGGTCGAGGAGCTCAAAAAGAACGGCTTCTCCCCGCTGGTCATCGGCGACGCGAACCATGTGGGAAAAATAGCGCACGCGACAAAGGCGGCATACGAAGCTGCAATATCGGTAAAATAAGCAAAGTACATAATAAAAGCGAAAGCGGTCGATTTAATCGACCGCTTTTTTGCAGACAAATATATAGAATAAAAAAGACTCATCAAAAGATGAGCCTTAAGAAAGGTGCATACACAACACACACCCTGAAAACTGAACAAAGGAAGAAAAGTAATGAACGAAAGGAAACAAAGTCAAGCCCTCGACCTATTAGTACTGCCAAGCTAAACGTGTCACCACGCTTACACATGCAGCCTATCAACCTCTTAGTCCATGAGGGGTCTTACTAGCTTATGCTATGGGATATCTTATCTTGGAGGCGGCTTCACGCTTAGATGCTTTCAGCGTTTATCCGTTCCGCACATAGCTGCCCAGCTGTGCCACTGGCGTGACAACTGGTGCACCAGAGGTGCGTCCATCCCGGTCCTCTCGTACTAAGGACAGCACTCCTCAAATATCCTGCGCCCACGACAGATAGGGACCGAACTGTCTCACGACGTTCTGA
>OIYG01002216.1_pt1 | contig 12794 bp, 12 predicted proteins | sample 1587861 | NCBI WGS metagenome assembly OIYG01 (sample SAMN03283272) | human gut metagenome | biome: human-associated habitat; material: feces | host: Homo sapiens | place: Peru | collected 2012 | reverse complement strand
AATCCTTCAGTAGCTTGTTCTTCAGTAGATACCCTGCAATAAATTGCTGTCTGCATAGGTTAATATCACTCCTTCCTAATTAGAAGTAATACCTTTCCTTTCACTTAAAATTTTTGGAACACTAGTATTTAAGAAAAATTTCATAATCTCTAAACTAATATTTTTAGATAAACAAGTCATATATCAACCTCCTTTTTTCTAACTCATTCATCTAATTATACGATTATGTTATTCAAATATTCCAAAACACTATAGTAATATTCGCTTACAAACAAATTTATTTTGTATGTTAATTTTTGATAAAACCCTTATTTGTAAATAAAAAATACTATAGTAATTTTTCACTATAGCATTCTTAGTACACGACTTTATTTGTATTTACTAACCAAAATGGACTAGAAGTATCTTTTCTTAGGTAATCTTCATATGTTTTAGTATACTCTAATATTTTTTTATGTCTAACTAATTCTTTTGCAATTAAGGACATATCATATGCTGTAGAATAGTGATTTTCTGCATCTAATCCTGTTGCATTTTTGAAGTTGGTATTTTTACATCCTAGAGATACTGCTTTATCATTCATTAGTTTTACAAATGATTCTTCAGTTCCTGCGATACGTTCTGCTAAGGCTACTGTAGCATCGTTTGCACTACCTATTGCTATACCTTTTAGCATATCATTTATAGACATTTTTTCTCCTACTTTTAGAAATATTTGACTTCCTCCCATAGACGAAGCATATGCTGAAGTTGTTACTTCTTCTTCAAGAGTGATATTTCCTTTTTCTAATGCTTCCATAATTAGTAACATACTCATCATCTTTGTCATAGATGCAGGAGGGCGTTTTTCGTTTTCATTTTTCTTAAAAATTACTTCACCGGTTGAAGATTCAATCATAATTGCAGAAGTAGCATTTTTAGCAAGGTCTAGTGATGTTGTCGTATCAATTTCTTTATCTACTCTTTCTGTTACACTTGCATATACAAGATTTTTAAAAAAACACATATTTATTAGAAGAAGTAAGATAATTAAAATTTTTTTCATTATTTATCACCTAATAAAATATATGTCTTTTTTCTTGTTTTAATTATAATTTAATACATTTAATTATATTTTTACTTTGTTTTAGATAGTTTCTTTATCTATATCTATTAGTTCATAGTCTAGTGAACCAAAATCTAGTTTTTTTACTGCTTCAAAAATATATGTGCCGTTTTGTCTTTCTATTCTTTTAATTAAGTGTTTACTTCCTTCATCAGCAGAATTATATACTAAATCTATACATGCTTTATCTATTGCGACAGGGTCAGTACTTGCAAGAATACCAATGTCTTTCATACATGGATCTTCTGCTTTTGCACAGCAATCACAATCTACTGACATATTTGCCATTACGTTTATATATGCAGCATTTCCATCAAAATATTTTACTACACTACTTGCAGCATCAGCCATGGATGCTAAAAAGTCATTTTGAGGTGCAATATTATCCCATAATACATTTGGGTCTTTTGTTTTTCCTGCAGAATGAATCCAAGTTTTTCCTCTACTTGATGCTAAACCTATTGAAAGTTGTTTTATTGCTCCACCAAACCCTCCCATTGGGTGACCTTTAAAGTGAGAAAGCACTAACATTGAATCATAATTTTTAGTATTGTGTCCAATATAATTTTCTTTTAAAATATTACCATTTTCTATTTTAAGTACAATATCATCATCTACTTCATCAAGTAAATCTACATTGAAATACTTGGTCCATCCGTGGTCGTTTAACAATTTTTTATGTTTTTCTGTTTCGTTTCTACTTCCTTGGTAAGCAGTATTGCATTCTACTACTGTAGCTTTTACATAATTTATTATGTCTTTAAAGTATTCAGGATGTAAGAAATTTTGATTACCACTTTCTCCAGAATGGACTTTTACCATTACGTTTCCTTTTAGTTCAATACCTAAATGTTTATAGATGTTTACTAAAGATTCACTACTTAGATTTTTTGTAAAATATACTTTTGCTTTTTCCATATTATTACCTCCATAATTATTATACCAAATATTTAGATAAAAAAAGAAAATTATTAAAATATTTATTAATCTTCTTTGTTATTTATGTATTCTTCTTTATATGATGAATTAGCAAAATAGTTTATACCTATAGCATTTTTTACTTCGTTTAATACTTTGTTTGTATGTTCAATACTTTTTTTAGTACCTTTTTCTAGTATGTCATAAAGATGTTCTTTATTTTTTTCATAGTATTCTCTTCTTGTTCTTATAGGTTCAAGGGTTTCTTGCATTACATTATTTAAGAATTTCTTTACTACCATGTCTCCTAAACCACCACGTTCATAGTGTGCTTTTAACTCATCAAGATTTTTATATTCAGGTAAGTACTTTTTAAAATGTTCTTCATTAGAAAATGCCTCAAGATAGATAAATACTGGATTATCTTTAGTGTTTCCTTTGTCTTCTACTCTTATGTGGTTAGGGTCAGTATACATTCCCATTATTTTTTTCTTTATGGTTTCACTACTGTCTTTTAAGTAAATACAATTACCTAATGATTTACTCATTTTAGCATTTCCATCTGTTCCTGGTAATCTTAAACATCTTTCATTACTTGGTAAGATTGCTTCGGGTAAGACTAAAACATTAGTGTTATAAATTCTATTAAATGAATTTACTATTTCTCTTGTTTGTTCTATCATTGGTAATTGGTCTTCTCCTACAGGAACATATTTTGCTTGAAAGGCTGTTATGTCTGCTGCTTGACTAATTGGGTAAGTAAAGAAGCCTACTGGTAAGTTCTTTTCAAATCCTCTTAATTTTATTTCATTTTTTATTGTAGGGTTTCTTTGAAGACGTGATACCGTAACTAAGTTAGAGTATAGCATAGGAAGTTCATATAATGCTGGTATTTCACTTTGTACTAGAAATGTTGTTTTTTCAGGATCTAGTCCTGCCGCTAAATAATCTAGCATTACTTCCATTATGTTATCTTTTATTTTTTTAGGATTATCATAGTTATCTGTTAACGCTTGTAAGTCTGCAATCATAACAAATTGTTCATATTCGTTAGTATTTTGTAGTTCGACACGTTTTTTTAATGACCCTACATAATGTCCTACGTGTAATGATCCTGTAGGTCTATCTCCAGTTAATATTATTTTTTTATTTTCCATAAGTTACACTTCCTTATTTGTTTCTTTATAAAAATGGCGTCCCCGATTGGATTTGAACCAACGACCTACCCCTTAGGAGGGGGTTGCTCTATCCAACTGAGCTACGAGGACACTAAAAAACTTCAATATAATTATATCATAAAATATGTTATTTGTATGTATATTTGTTTATTTTTTAGAATTTTTAGAAATTAAAAAGGAGATTAAAATAATCCTCCCATAAAAATTAAGGTAAATATTATTAAATCTTGATATCTAACTACAAATTTTGTTTTATAGTTTGTACTTAGTTCATAGATTGCTACTAGTTTATCTACCATAGATACTATCCAACTTTCCATATATTTTGGTACTCTATTTACATTAAGTGGAAACATATGAGTATAGATAATATCTTTTTCTCTATCACTTAGATTAAATAAACTGTTTGCGTTTTCTAAAGAGTATTTTGAGTGTGCAAATAAGCAGTCTACTCTATCTTTTTTTGTCTTATTTTCTACTAGGAAGAAATCATGTAATAGTCCTGCTCGTGCAGTTTCTTCATAGTTTAATTTTAATGTTTTTGATATGATGTATGAATAGTAAGATACTCTACATGAATGAGTTAATCTTGTTGTACCATGATGTGCAAAGTTATCTATTTTTTTAAATTCATCATTGTCAATTATATCTTCGATTAAGTTATAATATACTTTATCAGTATAATTATTATTCATTAATTTACACCTCTATTACTATTATAATATATTTAAAATTAACGAATTAATCATTGACAAAGTTTATTTTCCTAACATATTTAGCAAATTAATTTTAAACATATCTTTTTCAGCATGTGATTTTGATACCATAACACCTTTGTATGTACTTAATTCTTTTTGGTGTCCTTCATCTAGTATGTCTTGTGGTGTAATTGTATCTAACATTACTATTTTTTGCTTTTCATATACAGTATAATGTAATACCATATCACCATGAACTTTAGCAAACATTGCATCTGTAGGTAATTTTAATTCATATTTTGTAATAAATTCTTTTCCATCTTTTGATACTATTGTACCTAGGAAATTACCTTCTCTAAACATTGGATAATATTTAAATGCAAGTCTTTTGTATGCAAGCATATTATATTTTTTTACAGATCTTTCTTTTTTCCTAAATTCATTTTCATTTAAATACTCTATTACGTAAGTATTTTTCATAATTGCATTCCCCCCAACCTATTTTCAACCAAAATGCTTAAGTATTATACCATATTTTTTTGATGTTGTCAACTGAAATTGGGGAAGGATTTTTTGTTAACGTGGGAGTGATTTTTGCTTTTTAAAATGTATTTTTGTTACGTTTGTTTGTTTTGATTTTTTAATTATAGAAAAAATAATTTAGTCATTATGTGGAATTTCTCTAAGTAACGATGTGGAAATGTTATTTGATTCTTTAAACAAAAATCGACATAAGTTTGTTCTAAAGTGTGCAAAGTTTAATAGTTCTATATTACCATACTCTTTATAACCATATGTGCTTGTAAGAAGTTGTACTAGGTAAATATATGGCATTAATTTTAGGTCGTAGGTATTTAATTTTACATAATTAGTTAGTGTTTTTGTATAGTTGATTAGGTTTTTGATATTTATTTTACCATTTTGAGATGCTGGATCAATGTAACTATACGATCTAATAAGTTCCCATACTACTATGTTTTTAGAGGCTGAAACAAAATCAATTATTGCATTTACTTTTTCGTTTTTATATATAAACTGAAGAACGCTATAGTCGCCATGTGTATTCATAATGGTTAGTTTATCTATTCCATCAAAACTATATTTATCTTTAATATATTCCAACATAGATATTTTATCTTCTATATCTTTAAGTATTTTGGGATTATTATTTATACAAGAGTTTTTTAATAATTCTTTATGCTTTTTAATACCTTTGATAACTTGCTCTTTAGAATACCAATTTGATAAATTAATATTAGATAATTCAATATCTAGATTTTGTAAACTATTTATTATTTTTCCTAAATACTCTGCTGATTCTAGAATTTGTTTATAACTTCCGGTATTTGATTTTTTTGTATATCCATCAATATATTTTTCTAATACTATAACTCTTTCTTTATAAATAAAACTATAATTATTTTTCTTTGTTTTTATGTAATCTGGAACTTTTATACCATCTTTTTTTAAATGATTAATTATATGTACTTCTTTATCTATATCTTCTTGTTTGTATTTTTCTTGAAATTCTTTTAATATATATTTATTGTTATTTAGAGAATATATATTTGCACTACCACGATTTATTTTTAATACTTGGTAGATATCTATATCATATATTTTTTTTATTAATTCTATAATTTTTTCTTTTGTCAATGTGTTTTCGTTTGTCATTTTAGTACCTTATTATTTAGTTTTCTTTTTTATATACAGGAATTCCATTTTCAAATACTAAATATCTTTTGTAATAGTTAGTATAGTAATTTTTAAAGATAAAGAAGCTTGTATCTATTGCTTTTCCTTCGTTAATCATTTGTTCAAAATCTTTTATTGTAACCCATAAAGCGTTTTGTACTTCCTCTTTTTGTAGTTTTAGACTATTTATATCAATGTTAGTGTTAAGTATGAATACTTCTACATAGTCGTTGGTTCTTATATGTGATCCTATAAATTTTATGTCTTTTTTATTTGTTTTTATACCTAGTTCTTCTTCTAGTTCGCGTAAAATTGCAGTACTTGCATCTTCATTAGTTAAAGCTGCTCCTCCTAAAGTACCCCACATATTAGGAAATTTTTTTGTAAAGTTAGTTCTTTGTTCTATTAATATTTCATCTTTATCATTAATAATCCAAATGAAACAAGATAGTCTATATTCATCTTTTACTAAACTGTGTCTTTCTTTTGCGTAATTTAATTTTTCGTGTTTATCATTATATATATCTACTAATTCCATAATATCTCCTTTCTTTATAAAGATATTTTATTTACAATGTTATCATATATGTCATAGATAGTTATTTCTTTGTTACTATACACTGCGTATGTAGGGTTATTTTTTTCTCTAGGAAGAGATATAGAACCTACACAAATATATGTGGTGTCTTTTTCTTGTCTTATATATGGTATATGTTTGTGGGCGTGCACTAATATTCCTTTGTAGTTAAAGTTATTCTTTTCGTAGTTATAAATGTCTCCATGGGTTATATAGATATCTAGATTATCAACATTTATAAGAGACAGAGTATCTAGTATAGGAAAATCACTTACTTTAATGTCTACTGATGAATCACAATTACCTTTCATGCATATTAATTTATCTTTATGTTTATTTAAGAATTCTATAACATTCTTGCTATTTACATCATACTTTTTATCTGGGGTTGGTCCTTGGTAATATAAGTCTCCTAGAGATACTAATTTATCTATATGTTCTTCCTCTATTTTTCTTTCTATAACATTTAAATTGGTATCTATACCGTGGATGTCTCCAAAAAATAATATCTTCATAATTATTTACCTCCAATATATTAATTATACTATAAATAACTAAAAAGACAAAGTACTAACGTCTTCATCTTTATAATTATATTTTTTTAAATTCGTCAATTGCCTCTAATATTTTATACACATTAGTATGTGGATTTGAAGTTAATAAATCCTCGTTATTTTTTTCTGCTTGTTGTCTAAAAGATTTAGCAGTATTTTTTGCATCGTTTGTTAAATCTTTGATTACGTTATACATATCCATAGTTTCTTTATACATACCATTAATGTTTTGTAATTCTTTTTTTACATCTTTGCTTGTTTTGAAAATCAAATTCTTTTTTCTATAATGCATTAAGAACCAGATTTCAAATGTTGGTGCAGATGTAATAATTTCGATATTATGTTTGTCACACTCTTTCTTGATTAACTTTATTTCGTTTATTCTTCTTTCATCCAAGTCAGTATCTAATACTAAAAATATTTTATAGAAATCTTCATTTTTTATATCTTCGTTATTTATGTATTTTAGTAAATCGTTTAACATTCCTTTTGGATCGGTGCTGTTACCCGTGGAAAACTGAATTCTTAAATTTCTACTTGCAAAATTTCTAAAATAAAGATATTCAGTAGATTTTTTACCGCCCTCGCTACAAATAACAATCACAGGCTTTTTTACGTTTCTTTTTTCTATTCTTCTTGCCATAGATCAACGTCCTTTATAAATGGGATAGCACCATACCTACCATTTGTATATCCTTTTTCGATATTTTCGTCTTTTCTTACAGTGAATGAATCAAGTGGATATAAAGTAGATATTCCTGTTAGTTCATCTTTTTCAGTGAACCAAATTTGATCTCTTCTTAATATTTCTAGGTTTAGTAAATTTGTAGCGTGTGTTGCAAATATTAATTGACTATTAGATTTATTTATTTCTTTGTTATTAAATAACTTTATTATAAATTCTACTAACATTGGATGCATACTTTTTTCTAATTCATCTATTATAACAACCTTAGTACTATTAAATGCTCTTTTTAGAAATGGAGCAAAAGCAAATAAAACTTTAGTACCTGATGATTCTAGTGCATAAGGAAGTTTATAGACATGGCTATTGTTATTTTCGTCTACTACAACGTGTTCAAATTCTATTTTTATGTTTTTTAATTTTGAATCACCTGTCATTTTCGTAATACTTGTCATTGATGTATTATCTATTTCTTTTTCTTCGTAATCTACATATATATCTTTTATTAAAATATCTGCTTTTTTTAGAAGTTTTAAGGCGAACTTTTTTAGTTCTTCGTCTTTGTTTTTGTATTCTATTAAGTCTTTATCTCTAATAGTTTCTAAAGAATCATACGTATCTATTTGATTTATGAACCAAAGGTAGGCGTCTTTTGTTTTATCGTAATTCCATGTTGTTGCTGTTGTTAAAAATAATTTGTTTTCAGTATTGTTTGATTTTAATATTTCTAACTTGTTTTTATCACTAGCAAACTCATATGTATTTGTGTTTGTTCTAGAGAATATTGTTGTTGGTTTTTGACTATAGTATGCTTCTAATAATTCGTCATATATTTTATTTTCATCTGCACTGAAAAAATATCTGTATTTTATATTGTTTGCTATAAAAATAAATTCAAATTCACTGGGCATATTTCTTGTTTTTGAATCAAATAAGAATGGTTTTATAAAGTTCCACTTTCCTTCTAATGGGATTTTACTAGAAGCTCTAACCATTAGTATTGCACAAGTAAATGCTTTTAATAAGTTTGATTTTCCTGATGCGTTTGCACCATAGATTGCAGAAACTTTAAGTAAATTTGTAATATCATTAAATACTACGTTGTCTATATTTTCGTTACCACTACCTTTTTCCATAGATAATGTTACTTTATCTTTAAAAGACATAAAGTTTTTTACACTAAATTCTATAAGCATATTTTTCCCTCCTGTTAATATTATATAACAATTTTATTAAAAAGTATACTTATTTTTCTTGTTTTTGTAATTTTTTCACAAAATATTAAAAAATAATTTAATTATATAGAATATAAAAAGATAAAGGATATAACCTTCATCTTTGTAATTATAATTTTTCTACTTGTAATTTAACTTTATGGTCATTTATATCAAACTCTTCAGCTAGATTACTACTTTTAATAAATTCTTTAGATAGTGTTTCATTTTTTATGAATTCTAAATTGTTATTTAATGCTAGTTCTACTTCACTATCTGCATCATAATATACTTTAATTCTATCTACTACATTAAAATCACTAGTTTTTCTTAATTGTTGTATTTTAGATATTAATTCTCTTGCGATACCTTCTTCGATTAAGTTAGTATCTAATTTAGTATCTAGAATTATAAATTCATTATTTATTGTTCCTACGTTAAATCCTTCTTTAGAACTAATCCTTATATCTACCATAGATAAGTCTACAGTATATGACTCACCTTCGATAGTTATAGAAATAGTTTCACTCTTTTGTAGTTTATTTATGTCACTTACTGATAGTTTACTTAAGATATCTGCAAATTTATTTATGTTTTTACCAAATATCTTACCTACTACTTTGAAGTTTGGTTTAACTAAGTAATTCATATAATCATTTAAGTTACTTACATATTTTACTTCTTTAACATTTAGTTCTTCCTTGATTAGGTCTTCTAAATCGTTTAGTATATCTTTATTTTTTATATCTAGTAGGGCTTCACTTAATGGTTGACGAACCTTTATTTTCACGTCTTCTCTTACATATCTTCCACTTGATATTAAGTCTCTTACTAAATCCATTTTGTGTTCTATTTCTTCATTTATGTATGATTCATCATATTTAGGGAAGTTGCTTGTATGAACTGAATATTCATTAGTTAGTTTAGTATATATTTCTTCAGAGATGAATGGTACTATTGGAGCAATTATTTTAGATAATCCTACTAATACATCATATGTTGTTTTATATACTGCTTTTTTAGAGTTATCTAACTCGCTACCCCAGAATCTTTTTCTATTTCTTCTTATATACCAGTTAGATAAATCTTCACTTACAAAGAATGTTATACTTTTTACTACTTTGTTTAAATCATATTCTTCATATCCTTTAGTTACTTCTTTTAATAAACTATTATATTTAGATAGTAACCATTTATCTATAAGTTCTAGATCGTTATATGATACATTACATTTATCTATATCTATTTCATCAGTATTTGCATATAGTGCGAAGAAGTTATATGTGTTTTTAAGTGGGTTAAAGAATTTTGAGTATACTTCTTTTAAACCTTCTTCATCAAATTTAAGTGGTGTCCATACTGGTGATACATAAGGTAAGTACCATCTTACTGTGTCTGCACCATATTTTTTAATTATTGTAAATGGTTCGATTGCATTACCTTTTGATTTATGCATCTTTTGACCATTTTTATCTAGTAATAGTTCGTTTACTAAGACATTTTTATATGGAGAGCATCCTTTTACAAAGGCACTTATTACAAGTAATGAGTAGAACCATCCTCTTGTTTGGTCTATTCCCTCGCATATAAAGTCTGCGGGGAATTGTGAGTTAAATAATTCTTGATTTTCAAATGGATAATGATATTGTGCAAAAGGCATTGCTCCAGAGTCAAACCAACAATCTATTACATCTTTTACACGATTCATTGTATTTCCACATTTAGGACATTTGATATGGATATCATCTACGTATGGTCTATGAAGGTCTATGTCATCATTTATTTTTTCTATAGCAAGACTCTTTAATTCTTCTCTAGAACCTACCATGATATCATGTCCACATGAACATCTCCATAAAGGAAGTGGTGTTCCCCAATAACGATTTCTTGATATTGCCCAGTCATTCATTGTCTCTAACCAGTTACCAAATCTTTTTTCTCCAACATAAGATGGATACCAATTTACTTTGTTATTGCTTTCTATGATTGTATCTTTTATTTTTGTAACTTCAAGATAAAATGATGGTTTTGAATAATATATTAATGGACTTTTACATCTCCAGCAATGTGGATAGTTGTGTACTATTTTTTGTTTTTTAAATAGTTTATCATTTGCTTTTAGATATTTAATTACTTCTAGGTCTGCATCAAATACAAGCATTCCTTTCCATCTGCCACAAGTGTATTTTCCATCGTCTCCTACTGGATTTACATATGGTAAGTTATATTTTTTACCAACGTTTGCATCATCTTGACCAAATGCTGGAGCAATATGTACTACTCCTGTTCCATCTTCCATAGTAACGTATGTATCTGTTGTTACAAAAAATGCTTTTTTATCTACAGTAATATCTGGGATTAATTGTTCATATTCTGTGTATTCTAAGTCGCTTCCTTTATATGTTTCTAGAACTTTATAGTCTTCTCCTAGAACTTTAGTAGCAAGACTTTCTGCTAAAATGAATTTATATCCCATGCTTTCTACTTTTACGTATGTTTCATTTGGGTTTACACATAGAGCAACATTCGCAATTAATGTCCATGGTGTTGTTGTCCATACTAGGAAGTAAGCATCTTCATCTTTTTTCTTAAATGGTACAATTACTGTATCTACACTTACTTCTTTATAACCTTGTGCTACTTCGTGAGATGCTAAGCCTGTTCCACATCTAGGACAGTATGGTAGTATTTTACTTCCTTCATAGAATAATCCTTCATCAAAGAATTTCTTTAGTATCCACCACTCTGTTTCAATGTAGTTGTTGTCATAAGTAATGTATTTGTTTTCCATATCTATAAATTGTCCCATTTTATTTGTTAAATCACAAAATGCTTTTTCGTTTTCCCAAACTGCTTTTTTACACTCAGCATTAAATTCTTTTATACCATATTTTTCGATGTCGTCTTTTTTAGTAAATCCAAGTTTCTTTTCTACTTGTACTTCGACAGGAAGTCCATGTGTGTCCCATCCAATTTTTCTTAGTACTTTGTATCCTTGCATTGTTTTGTATTTGCAAAAACTGTCTTTTAAAAATTTTGCAACCATATGATGTAGTCCTGGCATACCATTTGCAGTAGCAGGTCCGTCATAGAACACAAAGTTTTCACTGTTTTTTCTGTTTTCTATACATTTATCTAGTATATCTTCTTCTTGCCATTTCTTTAGTATTTCTTCTTCGACTAAATAAGTTTCTTTTTTTTCTAATTCTTTAAACTTTTCCATAATTTCCTCCTTAAAATATAAAAAGATGGTACCTAAAGGACGATTATTAGTCGTGGTACCACCTTATTTTTTACTTAATTTTAATAACGGTATTAACCGGCCTTTATTACTTAGTTTCTTAAAGACTCATCTAAGAGTGATTCATATTATATATTATTTGGAGTTTTGCACCAACCAACTCTTCGCTTAAAACTTTATATAATATCGTCTCTTGTCAATTGATTTAACAAATTAACTAAATTATATAATGATTTTGGGTGGTTGTCAAGGGTGTTTGGGGAGAATTTTGATTTTTTATATGGGAGATGGTTAGGGGGCAATGGTTAGAGCGGCGCGGGTTGAAGAAGAAATGTTACCAGTACCATTATTTTCGTTAAAATAGAAAGGAACAGAATAACTGCCAGTACGGAAATTACCACCTCGAAAAAGCCAAAAATTGCTAGAGTGGGGAAAGTACGAGCCAGCACTATACCATCCAAAACCTGAATATTTTGCTACTTCTCCTGTTGCATCTCCTAGTCTTCCTCTATTATATGCTGTTTGATCACTATTTGTTGTCCCATATGCATACGGAGTTATATACTTTGCAGTATCAGCACTATATATAAAATTAGAACCAGCATTATTTGCTTGATATGTATACGATGTACCATTTGAACTCGACATATTACCCATTACATATTCGCCTGCTCCTCCTGACATATCATATACTCCAGAGACATTGCCAGTTGTGGATGCATATGTACCATTTTGTGAAAAATATGAATAACATGTTTCTTCATAAGATGTTTTATCATCAATATCTATTGGTCCACATCCTGTTTTTGTCGTGTAATTAGTATCTTCACCATAAGCATTAAGCAAAACCTCTGTACAACTTCCATTGGTACATCTTCCATATTTAGAGTTAGTTAGGTATGCTACTGCTCCCCACTCCATATTTGTAA
>OIYG01002215.1_pt1 | contig 12807 bp, 7 predicted proteins | sample 1587861 | NCBI WGS metagenome assembly OIYG01 (sample SAMN03283272) | human gut metagenome | biome: human-associated habitat; material: feces | host: Homo sapiens | place: Peru | collected 2012 | reverse complement strand
TATATTATATAAGGGTCTGTAAGTCTAAAACTTACTTAATTTTAAAGAATATTTTTAATCGGGTGCAAAATTAAGCATTATTTAGGAAACCACCAAACTTTTTTCAGAAAAAGTTGCACTTAATGCTACATTTTGTTATAAATATCCGATTTTTATGCACTTTTTCTTATAAAATGTAAAGAAATGGGCGACAGTTCATTTAAAAACCATCGCCCATTCAGGATTTTAGCTTTCAATCTCCAGCTCCTTTCCGAGAACAAAGAGCATATAGAGAGGAATATTCAGCATCTTGGAAACTTCGTTTCGCTCGTATGACAGGAGACTGGTTCGGAGAGACCGCTTGGGGGAGTTTAAAGAAAGTTTCCTTTATAAAGGAAAATGTTGTATCTTTGCACCCAGATTAACATACTTTTTAAGCATTTTTAAATTTTAGCTTTCAGTCTCCAGCTCCTTTCCGAGAACAAAGAGCATATAGAGAGGAATATTGAGCGTTTTAGCCTCGGCATTACGCTCGTATGGCAAGAGGCTGGTACGGATAGCCCATTTGGGAGAGTATTTCTCCACATAGAGCTTGAGGCTCTTGGCATTCATCGTAACGCCTGCTTTTACCTCTAATGGATAGACATCAAGGCCATCAGAGATGATAAAGTCTACTTCCGAGGTGGCAGAGGACGTCCAATAATAATTGGTTTGGAGGGTGTCAGAAAATTGCTGAAGCTCCTGACAAACAAATTGTTCTGTCAATGCGCCCTTAAATTCCTCAAAGATTCTGCTGCCGTCTAAGATAACCTTAGGCGACACTCCGCTCATGGCTCTCAGCAAGCCAACATCCAGCAGGAATACCTTGAATGATTTCAAATCAACATATGCGGATATTGGAACGTCTGGTTTGCTAACATTGTGGGTGCGGATAGTTTCGCCTGCGTCACATAGCCACATGATGGCATCCTCATATTCTCTTGCCCTGGCTCCTTCTCTTACCAAGCCGTAGACAAACTTTTTGTTTTCCTTGGCAAGTTGGGAGGTGATACTATTCCACACATATCTTATTTTCTCGACCATCTGATGAGGTGCATGTTTGGAGAAGTCTTTTTGGTATGCAGCAATCAGTTGTTTCTGAATTTTCTCTACCTTCGTAAAATCCTTGGTGTCAAGCCATTCGTTAACAACAGCAGGCATTCCTCCTACTATCATGTATCTCTTGAGATAATCAATGAGTCGCGGTTCGAAAGCTTTTACATTTCTGTTGCCTTGCTGTATATAGTCAACTAACATCTGCTCGCCATTGGCAAGAAGAAACTCCTTGAAAGTTAGAGGGTATAGATGCAGAAAGTCAGTTTTTCCAACAGGGAAAGATGTGCCTTCATGCAATGCTATGCCCAGCAGAGAGCCCGCACAACAAATGGCGTATTCGGGTGCTTCCTCACAAAAATACTTTAGTGATGTAAGGGCACGAGGCATTTCTTGCACTTCATCAAATACGATGAGTGTGGTTTGTGGTTTGATTGGCTTTCCATGATAGATGGATAGCTGCTCGATGATGAATTGGGGCGAAAGGTCGCCCGCAAAGATGCTTTCCAACCTGTCTTTTTGCTCAAAGTTGATATAGCAAACATCTTTGAAATGCTTTTTGCCGAATTCTCTTAACAACCAGGTTTTGCCTACCTGTCTTGCTCCTTCTAAGACAAGCGGTTTTCGATGGGTGCTCTCTTTCCATTTTAACAATTGGTGAATTAGAAGTCTTTCCATACGCTTTTTATTTGTTTTTTGCAAAAGTACTAAAAATCATGGTATTAAGCAAGAAAAATCACATATTTCGAAGGAGTTTTAAACATATTTATCACATTTTACAAAGGAGTTTTATGTTAAACACTCACATTTTTCGAAGGAGTTTTGCGGCAATCTCTCACATTTTCCTAAGGACTTTTTGCACAAGTCCTCACATTTCCCGAAGGAGTTTTGCTGCGTTTGATGAATAGAAAGCTACTTTCAAAAATACCCTTCACCCTTCACCAAAGCGACTTAAATATCTATATATAAGCGACTTATACGGGTGAAGGGTTGTTTCAACCCTTCACCACCCTTCACCCACCCTTCACCCTCATCATTTTTGGAAAGCAAACGCTTTTCCTATATAAAGGTTCGGTCATCCATGAAGACCAGCTCCAGGCATCAATGAGGACCGAGCTTCGTGATAAGTAGGAGGGTCTGCACTTATACCTTGCACCGGGTGAAGGGTGGTGAAGGGTGGGTGAAGGGTTGAGCAAACCCTTCACCTCTCACACCCCTAGTGTTTATCGGGGTTTCAGGCGAAAAGGTGAAGGGTGAAGGGTAAAATTGAGAGTAGGATTTTTACGGGCAAAACAGCTTAGGCTGCACCCCCTATTCCAAATCGCGATGATAGTCCTGTCGAAATTTTCCTCCCGACGTATTATTTTGTGCCCGGCAATGGCGCAAAATTGCCCCAGTAGAGGGCAACATCGTGCCATAACCAGGCAATAACTGGAATGAGGCTACTTTCAAAAGCAGATGAAGCCTATTTCATTGACCGATGAAGCCTATTTCAATGGCAAACGAAGCTTGTTTCAATAATCGGTGAAGTTTTCCGACAGAACTACAATCCCAAATCTTGCATCAAAGACTGATTTGCTTCGAACAGATCGGAATCAAAAAGGCTTTTTATATAGATAAAGGTGGTTGAAGATTTAGTATGTCCCAAAGCTTTGCTTATCAAGCTGATGTCCAGATGATGAAGATAAGCTATGCTTGCCCATGAATGACGAACCACGTAAGAAGATAAGGGTTTAGCCAGCCCCAGCATCTTAGACACCTGATGCAGATTGTAGTTGTACTGGCGCAATCGAGCAGTATATTGACGATGCTGTTGGGCAGAAACAGATGGTGAAGAAACAGAATCTTCTACCTTGTCAGAAAGTATCGGAAAGACAAATTCTGAATCTCTTTGTTCATATCGCATGACGATTTCAAGCATCGCAGGCAATAGTGCTACCTGTATCTGCTGTCCTGTCTTATGCCGAGCATAATAAATGAATCCGTTTCTCAGTTGGCTTTTCTTGAGATAGGCAATATCAACAAAAGGCATTCCCATCGCATAAAAAGAAAACAGGAAGATGTCACGAGCGAAGGAAAGAGAACCTCCAGGTTGTAGCGGCAAGGCTTTGAGCTGCAGAATTTCTGATTGTGAGATACAGCGTTTCTCGGTCTTGGTCCTCCCCGTAAACACTTTACTGAATGGAGCCATATTGAGAAACGGCAATGCTCTATGATGCATAGCCCGCAAAGCCCGCATATAAGCAGAACATGTGTTCAGGCAGATATTGCGCCCCATCAGCCATCGCTGATAGCTTTCCAGCTTTTCTGCCGTCATATCAGAAAAAAGCCAGTCGCTCCTACCAATGAACTTGGTAAAGGAACGCGCAGCAGTAAGGTAATTACCAGCAACTTTAAAGCGTCCTTCCTGTTTTACCCTCTCCACTTCACCTTTTACGAAGTCCCATCCAGGAATCTCCAACACAGCCTGCTCATCTGCCTGATTCGCAGAATCAGAAATCTTACCCTCACTCTTACTTCTTCCGAAACCGAATTCTAACTTGAAATACGCCATAACTTAAATGTTTAAATGATTAAAAATAAAGAATTTACGAAAATATACCCAAAGGTATGACACATCCTGTTAATTCCAATAGCTTTATTGTGAAAAATCGCCATTATCCCCATAAATCTCCACCTCGGGGCAAGAGGTGGGAAGCAAATGATGGGTCAAAGTCCTTTTGGGGACGACTGGTCATTTAATTCATTAAAATGTAGAGAGAAAGAAAGAAATAACAAACATTATATATTCATTTAAACGAGGGAGATTTATGGAAAAAAGACTCATGACAGTAGTTGCAGGTCTTGCTCTCAGCACGAGCATGGCTTTTGCACAAAGTCAAATCTCTGGTAATGTTACTGCTTCTGAAGATGGTAGCCCTGTTATCGGTGCTTCTATCAAGGTGTTGGGTACTAATACCGGTACAGTTACCGACATTGACGGTAACTTTTCATTGAACGCTCCAGCTGGTGCCAAGTTGGAGATTACTTATATCGGCATGCAGAGCAAGTCTGTAAAGGCTGGCAAGAACATGAAGATTGTTCTGGATGCAGACAATCATTCTCTGGACGAGGTAATGGTTGTTGCCTTCGGTACAGCTAAGAAATCAGCATTTACAGGTTCAGCTACAGTAGTAGGTTCAGAGGAACTCTCTAAATCTCAGGTATCTAGTGTTACTAATGCATTGGCTGGTGCTGTTCCTGGTGTACAGTTGACTTCTTCTAACGGTGCTCCAGGTTCAACTTCTACTATCCGTATCCGTGGTTTTAGTTCTTTGAACGCAGGTAACGATGCTTTGATTATCGTTGATGGTGCTCCATATAGCGGTGATTTGAGCAATCTTAACCCTAGTGATGTTGAGTCTATGACTGTATTGAAGGATGCAGCTTCTAATGCTCTTTATGGTGCTCGTGGTGCTAATGGTGTCATCATGATTACTACCAAAAAGGCTAAGAAGGCTGGCGATGCAAAAATCACTTTCGATGCTAAGTATGGTTGGAATAGCCGTGCTTTGCAGCATTATGACGTTATCACAGACCCTGCTGAGTACTACGAGATGCAGTATGCTGCATTGAAGAATAATTATATGAGCAATGGCATGGATGCTGATGCTGCCTGGAAGGCTGCCAACGCTGCTCTTCTTGGTGAAGTAACATCTGGAGGTCTCGGTTATAATATCTGGACTGTGCCTGATGGTCAGGTTCTTGTCGGCTCAAATGGCCGTATGAATCCTAATGCAACATTGGGCCGTCTTGTAAACTACAAGGGTCAGGATTATTGGATTACTCCAGATGACTGGGAGGATGAAGGTACTCGTATCGGTAAGCGCCAGGAGTATAACCTCTCTATCAATGCTGCTAATGAGAAGTCTAACTTCTATGCTTCTTTGGGTTACCTTGACAATGAGGGTATCACATATAAATCAGATATGAGACGTCTTTCTGGACGTTTGCGTGCAGATTATCAGGCAAAGAAATGGTTGAAGGTGGGTGCAAACTTGTCTTTCTCTCATTACAGCAGTAATTCATTGGCAAACAATGGTAGTTCTTCAAGTACTGGTAATATCTGGGCTTGTACTTCTCAGATTGCACCAATCTATCCGCTCTTTATCCGTAATGCTGATGGTACTCCTAAGGTTGATGCTAATGGTATTACCATGCGCGACTATGGAGATGGTACAAACGCTGGCCTTCCACGTCCATTCCTGCCAAATGCCTGCCCTATACAGGATGTCTTGTTGAATACTCGTAACAGCCAGGGTAATGCAGCTTCTGCTAATGGTTTCATGGATATTGAATTCCTGCCAGGCTTGAAGCTGACCATTAATGGTACTTACAATCTTGATGAAACTCGTGGTAACAGCGTAAATAATGGATACTATGGTCAGTTTGACTCTACTGGTGGTATGGTCTCTATGTCTCATGGGCGTAGTTATGACTATAACTTGCAGCAGTTGTTGAACTATACTACTACTATTGCAAAGGTACATAATGTAACAGCTTTACTTGGTCATGAGTATTATGATAGACGCTACTATGAACTCGGTGCTTCTAAGTCAAAGATGTTCTCAGATGAAAATACAGAACTTGATGGCGCTGTAGTTGATGGCAAGAATGCATCATCTTATCAGACACGTTATAACAACGAAGGTTTCTTCGGTCGTTTGCAGTATGATTATGACAACCGTTATTTCGCATCTGCATCTCTCCGTACCGATGCTTCTTCACGTTTTGCAAAGGATCATCGTTGGGGTACATTCTGGTCTGTAGGTGGAGCTTGGCTCATCAATAAGGAGAAGTGGTTTAAGGCTCCGGTTGTTGACGAATTGAAGTATAAGGTTTCTATTGGTCAGCAGGGTAATGATAATATCGGTTCTTACCGTTATGTAGATGTTTACCAGATTACCAACTCTGATGGCAATATTGGTACTTCTTTCTACTCAAAGGGTACAGAAGATATCACTTGGGAGAAGAATACCAACTTCAATACTGGTGTTGAGTTCTCTTTGTTCAAGAACAAGCTCAGTGGTTCTTTGGAGTACTACTATCGTAAGACTACTGATATGTTGTTCAGTTTTGCTGTTGCTCCATCTTTGGGTTACAGCAGCTACTACGACAATGTGGGTGACTTGTATAATACCGGTTTCGAGTTGACATTGAATTACAATGCTGTTCGTACAAGAAACGTAACATGGGACGTTAACTTCAATATTGCTTCATTGAAGAACCGTATCACCATGATTCACCCAGACAAGAAGACATCTACTATCTATGATGCAGATGGTAAGCCATACTATGGATATACAAATGGTAGTTTCTTCGTTACTGAAGATGCTTCCATGTATTCATGGCGTTTAAAGGAATTTGCTGGTGTTGATCCTAAGACCGGTGAGTCACTTTGGTATAAGAATGAATATGAGAAGGATGCAAATGGTGCAGATATCTTGTATGATGCAGATGGTAATGTTGTTGATGCTTCCTATAAGGGTGTTACCCACAAGAAGGTTACAGGTCGTACAACAACCAACGTGAACAGTGAGGCTGATTACTATATGACTAATGAGACAACAATCCCTAAGTTCTATGGTGGATTCGGTACTACAGTTCGTGCTTACGGATTTGATTTCTCTATCAACTGCTCATTCCAGATTGGTGGTAAGGGATATGATGGTACATACGCTACTTTCATGTCTTCACCAAGTTCAAGCCACAATGGATACAACTTCCATAAGGATTTGTACAAGTCTTGGTCTGCAACCAATACAGAGAGCAATATTCCTAGATTCCAATACGGTGAATTGTATGGTGGAGCAGGTTCTACACGTTTCTTGACAGATGCTAGCTATTTGAATATTGAGAATATCAATTTGGGCTACACATTGCCATCAAGCGTAGCACGTGCAATCTCATTAGAAACTTTGCGTGTGTATATGGCATGCGAGAACGTAGGCTACTTCTCTAAGCGTAAGGGATTTGACCCACGTCAGACTTATTCTGGCGCAACCAACGCTTCTTATTATTCACCAATGAGAACAATCTCTGTAGGTGCAACAGTTACATTCTAAACTTTTAGATTAGAGAAAAATGAAGAAAATTAATAAAATATATTCAGCTTTAGCGCTGACTGCAGTTTTGGGACTCACTAGCTGTATTGATGAGACTTTCCCAAAGGAGGGTGTTGCTACATCTACGCAAATCAGTCAGTCTGCAAGTGCTTTGGAGGGTTCTGTAAATGGTATTTCTTCTCAGATGAGTCAGGGCTACCTGGTTTACGGAAAACAGGTAGAGGAGATAGATATGGCATACCCTATGTTCATGATTGCGCAAACAGAACTTATGGGTGATATGTATCCTGGCGGTAAAAACGTAGGTTACGACTGGTATTTAGGATTTAACACTTTGAGTTACAATGTTGGTCCAAATTCAGCAGAATCATACTTGCCTTGGTTTACTTTATATAAGTTCATCAAGTCGGCAAATGATATTATCTCTACCGTTAATATCGAGGATCCAAATGCAACTGATGCACAGAAGGGTTATGCTGGTATTGCTTATGCATGCCGTGCATTTGACTACTTTATGCTGACTGCATTCTACGAGCCTATAGAGAACAAATATACAGATGTATCTGCAGTTAAGGGCTTGACAGTTCCTTTCGTGCTGGAAACAACAACTCCTGATGAGGCAAAGAACAATCCACGTGTTCCACATGATGAGATGATTGCTTTCATCCTCTCTGATCTTGATAAGGCTGAGAGTTGCCTGAAGAACTTTACTCCTAAGACCAAGCAGGTGCCTTCTTTGGCTGTAGTATATGGTCTCAAGGCAAAGGTTTACATGTGGGATGAGGATTATGCAAATGCTGCTAAATATGCCCGCCTGGCTATCGAAACAGCAAAGGCTCAGCCTATGAGTGAGACAGAGTGGACTGATCCTAAGTCTGGTTTCACAAAGGCTTGCAACTCTTGGATGTGGTATCTCACTTATTCTGCCGAGAATATGGGTAACCTTTGCAACTTGATAGGTTGGGTGTCTAACGAGGACGGTTGGGGTTACTCAACTTTGACCAAGCCTATGATTGATAAGTCTTTGTATGACAAGATTGGTACTTCAGACTTCCGTAAGCATGTATTCCTGGATCCGGAGAAGTACAACTACTATGAATATCAGACTTGCCGTGACAAGAAATTCATTGAGGATGAGTTGCCAGCATACGCTTCATTGAAGTTCCGTTGCGCTAGTGGAAACTGGGAGGACTTCAAGGTAGGTGCAGCTGTAGACGTACCGGTTATGCGTGTTGAGGAGATGTACTTCATCAATGCCATCGCTACTGCAGCTTCCGAGAGTCTGGAAGCTGGTAAGGCTATTCTTACAAGTTTCATGCAGACCTATCGCGATCCTAACTTCAATTCAAAGGCTCAAAATTTGCGTGACTTCCAGATTGAGGCTCTCAACCAGATGCGCATTGAGTTCTGGGGTGAGGGTAATGCATTCCCAATTGCAAAGCGTCTGAAGGTAGGTACAATGCAGAACTATGCTGGAACTAACTGTCCTGCAGATATCTTGAAATTGAACTGCGAGGGAATCAAGCCAAACTGGAACTTTGTTATTCCAACAACTGAGGTTCAGTCAAATGTTGCTTTGGAGGGTAAGAACAATCCTGATCCAACAAAGACAGTAGAGTGTCCATCACCAGAAGGTAAATATGGTGCTCCAAAGACCAAGTAGAGATACAATACATAACGTTTCTAAAATCGAACAATTATGAAATTGAATAAAATATATTTGTCACTCATCGCCATGCTGTCATTGTTTATGACAGCATGCTCAAGCGATGACTATGATTGGGCTACCGTTTCTGGAAATCAGGTATATTTCAGCAGCGAGTTGGACAGCATCATGGAGATTTCCACCAAGGCAACAACCTTTGAGGTTCCTATTTCACGTGTTAATGCAGATGAGGCAATTTCTGTTCCTTTGAAAGCAGAGCAGGAAGCTGGAAGTATCTTTACTGTTCCATCTAATGTAGAATTCAAGGCTGGTGAGAAAACTGCAAAAGTTGCCATCTCATACGATCCTAGCAAGATTACTTTTGGTAAATATGAGAAGATGACTCTCTCTATTGCAGATGATAGCTACTCAACAGAATATGGCTACGGTACTTTTACATTCAAGGCTGGTGCCACACAGTGGTCTGATTGGGCTCCATTCAACTCTGCTGGTACTGCAACATTTAAAATGTCTCTGTTCTGGCAAGGTGATGATGCTGGTCTGAAGTTCTATGTACGTCACAATACAATTGAGACAAATGAATATCAGTTCCGTATTGACAAGTGTATGGCTGGTATCTCTTTGGTAATGAACTATGATAAGAATACAGGTATTGTTTCAACACCAGTTCAGTTTACCGGTTATCATGATTCACAATATGATGAGGATGTAATGGTTGCTGACATGGATGCATATCTTGCTGCTTTAGGTAAGGAGAATACTCAGAAAATATATGGCTCTTTTGATGAGGAGAAGGGTATCATAACATTGCCTTTGGTATATTTTATCAGTAAGGGTGTCTTTGCAAATGGTTATGAATATATCTACCTTGATGGATATGACCGTAAGAATGTAACTTGCGATATTGCGTATGCAGGAAAGTTTGTTGATCCAAAGAATAAGACCTCAGTTCTTGCTAACGTTACCTTGGGTGCTGATGTAACTTCAGCTAATGTAGCCTTGGTTCCTGGCGAGTTGACCCAGGAAATCTTTAATGCAATTAAGGATGGTTCTTATCAGAATGTTCAGGAAGTAAAGGAAAGCGGTGAAATTAGATTCGATGCTTCTGATATGGAGGCTGGTGACTATACTTTGGTAGTTGTATCTTTCTATAAGGGTGAAGCTCAGGATTACAAGACCGCTTCTTTCAAGTACACCACAGGTGATGCGAAGAAAGACACCTGGAAGGCTCTCAACACTGGTATTTATACATACGGTGCTAAGTCTTACAATAAAAATGGAAGTTCTTTCTATGATGGTCAGGATGAAGTAGTTCTTTATCAGGATACAGAGAATCCTTCTCGCTATAAGGTTGCTCCATGGGCAAACAGCGAAGCTAACGAGGGTTTAATCTTTACCATGGATGACAATGGTACTATTGTAGTTGACCACTGTGAGACTGGTGAAGCTGATAAGCAGTATGGTACAATTTATGCTACCGACTTGGTAACCTTGGGTGCTGTAGAAGCAGGTAAGGGATTGGATAGCAAGTATGCTGATGGTACATTCAGTTTCTACTTGGCTTATCATGTAGAGCAGGGAGCTTTTAGCATGGAGTTGAATACCTTGAAGCTTACTGGTAAAGCTGGTGCAAAAGCTAACAAGGCTAGAGCATTCAAGGCTGTAAAGAAAGCTAAGAGTAGCAAGAAGACTGTTCTTCCTTTCTTGCAGAAGACAGTTAAGCCTATATTCTCTCTCAAATAATAATGTTGGGATATGCATGTTTCCAACATCATAATTAAATTGACTCCAGTTGGAAAATCCAGCTGGAGCCTTTTTATTTTTTTTATTAAGGATTTTAATATGCTAATGAAAAGATTACTATTGCTTTCTTGTTTCTTTTCCTTAGGTATGGTGGCTTTTGCCATTCCTGCTAAAAAAGGAACCAAGAAACCTATAAAGTTGAAGGACGGAACATTTGTTCTTGCAGAACTGAAGGGTGATGAATTCAAGAGTTATTGGCAGGGAGAGAATGGCGATTGCTATATTGTTGATCCCGATGCTCATTCCTTCCGTAACATTGAGTTAAAAGAATTTTCTCCTTTTTCAGAGAAGGGAAGAGATGTAGTAGCTAAGGCGCGTACAAGGAGAAGACAAAAGAATAGTACTTCTCGTGCCAGCTTAGGCAATCCTGATCATATCCCTTATCTTGGTAAGAAAAAGGGATTGATTATTCTTGCTGAGTTTAAAAACAAAAAGTTTAAGACTAGTCATAATCTTGAATACTATCAGAACTTAGCTAATCAAACAGGCTTTACTACTCCTTATGGGCATATAGGTAGTGTAAAAGATTATTTCCTTGCTCAAAGTAACGGACAATTTGAGCTGGATTTTGATGTTGTAGGTCCAGTAAAATTACCTAATGATTATGCTTATTATGGGGCACATACCAAGGATGGCAGCAACGATAGCAAACCCGGCACCATGGTAGCGCAAGCTTGTATGCAGGCTAGTGAGAAATTTGGTGTAAACTTTGCTGACTATGATTGGGATGGAGATGGAGAAGTTGATCAGGTCTTTGTCTTATATGCTGGTCAAGGTGAGGCTGCAGGTGGTGATGAAGATACTGTTTGGCCCCATGAGTATCAACTACAATATACGGAATGGGGAAGTCAGTTGACTTTCGGTGATGTTAAAGTAGATACTTATGCTTGTGGTAGTGAGCAGTCTGTCACTATCATTAGAAACAATTTCACAGGTACTTATCAGTTGAAAGAATTTCCTGATGGAATAGGTACGATTTGCCATGAATTCTCCCATTGCCTGGGATTTGCAGATATGTATGATGTAAATTATGGTGGTAATTATGGTATGGGAAGTTGGGATATTATGGACACTGGCTCGTATAATGGAAATGGACGTGGTTATAGTCCGGCTAACTATACTGCATACGAAAGATTTTATGCTGGTTGGTTAGAGCCTTATGTATTGGATAAACCTACAACAGTAAAAGGTATGCGTCCTTCTGGTCAATATGGTCAGACTTTCATCATTTATAATGAAGCTAATAAGAACGAGTATTATCTGTTAGAGAATCGTCAGCAGCAAGATAAATGGGATCAAGCTTTGCCTGGTAGTGGATTAATGATAACGCATGTGGATTTTGACCCAATTATTTGGGAGATGAATCATGTAAATACTAATGTAAACTATAGTGCTACGTATGGTGAAGAGTATGCTAAATACGACAATGATCACCAGCGTTGTACCATATTCCATGCAGATAATTCGATTAAAGATGATGAGCGTACTGATTTGTATCCTGCAAATGGAAATAATAGCTTGACTGATACATCAGAACCATTTGCCATGGTCTATAATGCTAAAGCTGATGGAAGTAAGTTGATGGGTAAGTCTATTACCAACATTGTTCAAAATGCTGATGGTACCATCGATTTCGATTTCATGGGCGGTAGTACAGAAAATATTATCTCTGGTATACACGACATGTTGATGCCTAATACAACTTCGGCAAGTAAAAAGATATTTACTTTAGATGGTAGATATGTTGGTGAAAACTTGAATGCTCTTGACAGTGGAATTTATATTATCAATGGTAAAAAAGTAGTTAAGTAACTCAAGTTTCGCATGTAAACTCCATACGCCCTGAAAGGGCAGAAGCTCCTAGCCCAAGGCGTGTGAAGCTTACATGTGAAACTTGAATATATAATTAAAGGTGTATCCTTCTTGCCCCATACATCGGGCAAGCGGGATACACCTTATTCTTTTTATCTCCCTCACCCTCAAACATTTTCTAATAATTCCTTGCATCTTTCAGAAGAAAAGCGTATCTTTGCAGCAGAAATGCTGCACTCGGCAATCAGAAAGCAAGCTTTCATTGCTCTCGCTGGCATAATCTGTGCAGCACGAAAGTTGAATCATTAAAATAAGGAGGTAGAATATGGATTTATTTGATAGCAAAAGACA
>OIYG01002210.1_pt1 | contig 12834 bp, 10 predicted proteins | sample 1587861 | NCBI WGS metagenome assembly OIYG01 (sample SAMN03283272) | human gut metagenome | biome: human-associated habitat; material: feces | host: Homo sapiens | place: Peru | collected 2012 | reverse complement strand
CTTTCAAGTTCAGCTATCCTATCACGTAATTCTTCTTCCGGTGTACGGCTTGGTAACGCTCCGGCTCGTTTGCCACGACGGTCTTCCAGACCTTTACTTCCCATTTCTTCGTATCGTTTTACCCAGTTACGAACTTGTTGATAGGAACATTGGTATTTCAGTGCCATTGCTCCATAATTTTTGTCATTCGAAAGGCACTCTGCTACTATTTTTAACCTCTCCTCAAACGTAGTTGATCTTGCTTTTTTCATGTATGCACCTCCGGTGGATGTTCTTAATATTCCACCAGAATTATACACCTTAATCCAATCCTCTAGTTGCTTACTTGAACGAATTCCGTATTTTGCGCAGATGTTATGGAGAGATCCTTCTCCATTAAGATAGTCATTTACAGCAGATGTTTTTAATTCTTTTGAATAGTGGTTGTTTTGTGACTGATCAAGCAATCCAACAGGACCCTTACCCTTATAAATAGAAACCCATTTTTGAATACTCTGATATGCAATTCCTAGTTCCTTTCCTGCTTGACGCATTCCAATCTCTCCACTGAGATATCGTTCAACTATTTTCACCTTTTCTATTGGATTTATCTTACTTTTTCTAGACATGAAAATACCCCCACATAGGACTTTTATATTTTATTGTCCTATATGAGGGTAGCATATCAGATCTCTATGTAACAGCTCTTTTATTCTATTCTTATAGAAATTCTGCAAATCTTCCTGCTGGATAGATTACATCATTCCCATTCCACCTGCTCCGCCTGCTGGCATAGCCGGTGTATCTTCTTTAATTGTAGATACAACAGACTCTGTTGTAAGAAGTGTAGAAGCAACACTTGTTGCGTTCTGAAGAGCACTTCTTGTAACCTTAGCCGGGTCAAGGATTCCCTTCTCAACCATATCTACATATGTCTCATTGTAAGCATCGAATCCTGTTCCTACTTCAGACTCTCTTACTTTGTTTACAATAACTGCTCCCTCAAGTCCTGCATTCTTAGCAATCTGAGCCAGCGGAGCTTCGAGTGCTTTCAGGATAATCTTGGCACCTGTCTTCTCGTCTCCCTCAAGAGTCTCTGCGAATTCTTTTACCTTCTTAGAAACATGGATGTATGCGGATCCACCACCACCGATGATTCCTTCTTCAACTGCTGCTCTTGTAGCATTCAGCGCATCTTCCATACGAAGCTTAGCTTCTTTCATCTCAGTCTCTGTAGCTGCACCTACACGGATAACAGCAACTCCACCTGCAAGTTTTGCAAGTCTCTCCTGAAGTTTCTCTCTGTCGAAATCAGATGTTGTCTCTTCGATTGCTTTCTTGATCTGTCCAACACGATCTGCGATTGCGTTCTTGTCTCCACATCCGTCAACGATAACGGTATTCTCTTTCTGAACCTTAACAGATTTTGCACGTCCGAGCTGATCCATTGTAGTCTCTTTAAGATCGAATCCAAGTTCTTCAGAAATCACCTGTCCACCTGTCAGAATTGCGATATCCTGAAGCATCTCTTTTCTTCTGTCACCATATCCCGGTGCTTTTACTGCTACAACGTTGAATGTTCCACGCAGTTTATTCACGATCAGAGTTGTGAGTGCCTCACCCTCGATATCTTCAGCGATAATAAGAAGTCTTGCACCAGACTGAACGATCTGCTCAAGAACCGGAAGGATCTCCTGGATATTGGAAATCTTCTTGTCTGTGATCAAGATGTATGGATCATCCAGATTTGCTTCCATCTTATCCATATCTGTAGCCATATATGCAGATACATATCCACGGTCAAACTGCATACCTTCTACCAGGTCAAGCTCTGTCTGCATGGTTTTGGACTCTTCGATTGTGATGACACCATCGTTGGTAACTTTCTCCATAGCATCTGCTACCAGATTACCAACCCCTTCGTCACCAGCAGAAATAGCTGCAACTTTTGCAATCTGCTCCTTGCCCTTAACCTTCTGGCTCATTTCCTTTAATGCCTCAACAGCAGCATCTGTTGCCTTTTTCATACCACGTCTTAACACGATCGGATTTGCTCCTGCTTCCAGGTTCTTCATTCCTTCCTGAACCATAGCCTGTGTTAAAACGGTAGCGGTAGTTGTACCATCACCAGCCACATCATTGGTCTTTGTTGCAACTTCTTTTACGAGCTGTGCACCCATGTTCTCAAATGCATCCTCAAGTTCCACTTCTTTTGCGATTGTTACACCATCGTTTGTGATGAGTGGAGCACCAAAGGATTTATCCAGTACAACGTTACGTCCTTTCGGTCCTAATGTTACACGAACGGTATTTGCTAATTTATCGACACCTGCACCAAGTGCTGCTCTGGCGTCTGAACCATATTTAATCTCTTTTGCCATGATTATAATAACCTCTTTTCTTTAAGATTCATCCTATAATTTCCAATTTATAAAAACTACTCAACGATTGCAAGAATATCATTCTGTCTTACGATAATGTACTCTTCCCCATCCAGTTTTACTTCTGTCCCTGCATATTTGGAATAGATTACTTTCTGGCCTTCTTTTACCTGCATAACGATTTCTTTTCCGTCTACTACTCCGCCAGGACCTACAGCGATTACTTCTGCTTCCTGTGGCTTCTCCTGTGCTGCTCCCGGTAATACGATACCGGATGCGGTAGTCTCTTCTGCTTCTAACTGTTTTAATACTACTCTGTCTGTTAATGGCACTAATTTCATTACAAATAGCCTCCTTTTCGCCTTTACTAGCACTCACTTTATTCGAGTGCTAACTCTTTCTGTAAATAAAATATCACTGTTGTTTTTCATTGTCAACAGTGATACTCAATTTTTATATTTTTTTTAGATTCCCGGAATTCACTTTCTTTGTATGCTTTATTATTTCATCGTACTGTGCATACATTTTTTGTGTTTCGTTTTCAAGTGTATAATAATGAAAAATATACGGCACAAGAAGCACAAGGAGCAGCATGGTAAAACCATAGAGTGTCATGATCCCCGTCAAAAGTGGAGCAAACAACGACAGTACCGTTATCACAGCAAATGTAACCGTTACAATCAGATGAATCAGACGTTCGTGCTGGAAAAATCCAATCTGAACCAGATGTTCTTCCAAAATACATTCCCATTCCTCATATGTTTTCTCTTCTTCGTCTGCCAGAAGCCGGTCCACACGTTTCCGGTACTCTGTAATTCTTTTTTTCATTTCTGCCTCGATTCAGACTCTATATTAATCCATAGTGTTCCATTGCATGCTTTATTCCATCATCGTAGATATCCGTTGTCACAAATTCAGCCGCCTCTTTTGCCGGAGGTGTTCCATTTCCCATGGCAATTCCATGTCCCACAAAAGAAAGCATATCCAGATCATTGACACTGTCACCAATCGCATAGGTATCCTCATTTTTAATGCCCATATGCCTGCAGAGCCAGTCTATCCCGGTCGCTTTCGATGTTCCTTTCGGAACAAATTCCACAACATGTCCCTCGTGTTCGAGACAGTCAAAATCCGCATCCAGCTCCTTGCGCACCCGTTTATAATCGGTTGTTGGCAGGATATCCCCTGACATTTTATTAATGCGGATCTCCGGTGAATAACCTTTTAATATTTTGGCAGATGCTCCCATTGCCTCAAAAAGATATAGCACATAGGGATCCGTCCTGAAATTTTCTTTATCTATCCAGTGGCAGTCCGGGCCTTCCAGCACAATCGGCATCCGGCATTCTTCCATGACCCGGACAATTTTTTCTGTCAGTTCCGGGGAAAGAATATTTTCATACAGAACCTTTCCATCCATCTCCACATGGTTTCCGCATGCTGCAACAATCCCGTCAAAGCCGATCCCAAGCAGCCGCTTATCGTTTATATTGCTACGAGATCTTCCACTGCACAGAAATGTCTTATGTCCGTTTTTCTGCAATTGTTTGATGGTTGGAATTGTACTTTCCGGAATCTGCATTTTTTCATCCCACAGCGTTCCGTCTATATCAAAAAATATGTATGCCATTTTTACTCTCCTCATCTGTCAGCTGTTTCCCCTATACTAGCATAATCCGGCAGATGCGTCAAAGTATCCTGATTTTTTTCTATTTCAATGCATTTGCAATCCGCACAACAACATATCTGTTTTTCTGGAATTCGATCTCATACTGCCAGTACGGGCACGGTGCTACTGAGCTTCCAATCTCAATGGTAATGGAAGGTTTATTAAGCAGATCCATCACATACTCCCGGTACTGTCCTCCCCAGGACTTTCCGCTGCCGCCATCCGGGGCTTTGCTGTATCCGGTAATTTTCTTTGCGATATCATACATTTTATAGGTATCTTTTTTCAGGCTTCCTTTCGTACAGTCCCCGTAAATAATTCTTCCCATGGCATGGTAATTCACCACCCCCTGCAGATTTTGCTGTTTCATCAGCTGTCTGGTCAGCGTTGCTACTGCATAGGACTCCGGCTCACTCAGTGCTTTGGGTCCGGAATATCCCTGTTCCCCTTTTTTCCCACCTGGAATAAAATGTTTTGCCGGGAAATTCCGGTTTAAATCCACCCCACGTCCATTGGATTTCCATCTGGCATGTTTTGTCTGGGAAATCGTCACCCCATCCGGGTTTGCCATGACAATATAATGAATCTGCATCTTCTTTAGGACATTTGACATTTTGACACCACCGATGGTTCCGTTATAATTTTCCAGATAATACTGAATTTCCTTCATCATGACTGCAGAACAGATATACTCTCTGGCATGCAATGTACTGACAATCAGAAGGGATTCCTCTGCATCCGGGTTTCCGATTGCAAAATCATAGATTCCGCGTCCCTGCACAGAGGTTCCGATTTTGGTCATCTCACAGTAATCACTGTACTGCTGTGCCAGTTTCTGCATGTCTTTTTTCATCTGGCTGTAAGTATACTTCTGTGACCGGATCTGTACAGCCTCTGTATTCGAAAACGTGACTTTTGCAGCCTCATCCGCTTTCTTCTGCTCGTTTTTGGCAACAATTTTATATGTATATGTCTTACCGGATGATACGTTTTTATCGGTATAGGATGGCTTGCTGCTCTCGGCAAGTTTTTTGTATTCCCCTCCGGCTGTTTTCCGGTAAATCACATAGGAAGTGGCATCGCTGCTTTTTTCCCATTCCAGATATACCTTTGTTTTTCCCTGTTTTGTTGTATGCAGTCCCTCCACGGCAGAAGGCTGTGGCAGTTCTTCCGGCTGTTGGGTATCATCTGGCTGCTGGATATCTCCCGGCTGTTGGGTATCATCCGGCTGCTGCGTATCTCCCGGCTGTTTTGTATCATCCGGCTGCTGCGTAGTATCCGGTGTTACATGATTACTCTCGGTATCCGTTACCGTGGCAGTATTTGCGGCATCTTCTGCATAAATACTCTGTGGGCACTGTGCCAGCATTCCAGCCACAAGTGTCCCGCAAATTACTTTTTTCCATAAACTTTTCATCTTCTTTTTTACTCCTTTTTTTATTGTCTTTTATTTAGGCGATTGTTTTCTGTCGGACAAATACCGCCACATCAGCACAATCCCAGCTCCCAGTATCACCAGGGAAAATATCCATGCGAGTGCATCTCCCCTGACACTGAAATCCAGCCAATGCGTTTCCGTCCGGACAACCGCAATAAAATTTGCCGTCATGTGTCCGATCATGGATGCATAGACATTTCCCGCGCGATCCATCAGAAGTGCCAGCACCACACCGAGAATCAGTGCGTAAATGAACTGCACGATATTGACATGCACGGCTGCAAAAATCAGTGCCGAAATTCCAACCGCAAACGGTTTCGACAGCATATCTTTTAATCTTCCAAAAAGAATCCCCCGGAATACCAGTTCTTCCAGAATCGGGGTAAATACTGCCAGACAAAGAATTTCCATTCCCATTGTACTGCCGTAAAAATCGGTATTTGCCTGCTGGTAACCCATCGAAATTTCCGTCAGTTTCGTCATGGATATGAGATTGTTCAAAGAAATTCCAAAGCATGCCATGATCCCGGCCGCAAAAAGTGCATGACAGATACGTTCCCGGCTGATTCCAAACGGCTGCTTTGCAATCCCTGCCAGTGCCTGTCCCTGACGATAAAACGGAAGCATGGATGGAATTGTAAAAACAGTGGCAATCAGCTGACAGAACACATAATGTGTGGCATCTCCTCCAAATGCCCACTGTGCAATTGTCATAATAATCAGCATCACCGCATAATAAAAAAGAAACGGGTAAAGAATATACCATATTTTCCCTAAAATCTCCTTAAAAAATTCCATACGATATCCTCCCGTTTCTCTTTTTCCAATCGTTTTCTATAGTTAAGTGTTTACAACCGCTTCATTTTTTAACGTTTTTTATGCCCGTCACATGCATGCAAGCTCACGCAGCAGCTCCGGAAGCTGCTCTATCGAATCGCACAAGCCTGCGATTCCTGCTGCTTTCATTTCTTCCACATCCCCGAACCCATAACTGACCGCAATACAGAAAATTCCAAGTTCTTTTGCACCGTTGACATCAAACATCGTATCCCCGATCAGACACATCCCGGATTTTGGGATATGGCTCCAGCGGTGCATGACTTCCTTAAGAATCTCGGATTTTTTATCCCGTGTACCATCAAATGTTGCACCTACCACATCATCAAACAGCGGAAGAATCCCGAAATGTTCCAGAATCCGTTTGCAGGATACTTCCGGCTTGGAAGATGCCATGCCAATCCGGTATCCCTGTTCTTTTAATGTACGGATACACTTTTCCACACCCGGATATAACTTACACTCAAAAATTCCCGTCGTATTGTACCGTTCCCGGTATTTCTGCACAGCCTCATACGCTTTTTCATGCGAAAATCCATAATATTTTTCAAAACTCTCCGAAAGCGGCGGCCCGATAAACCGGTATAATTTTTCCGTATCCGGCTCCTTAATTCCGTAAAAATCAAGCGTATATAAAACACATTTTATGATTCCCTCGGAAGAATCAATAAGCGTTCCGTCCAGATCAAACAAAATGGTGTTCATTATTTCTTTACTCCTTTGGTATCACGGTTTCCCACATGCAGACGATGCAGGGCAACCGGCTTTCCTTTCACCTCGACCTCTTTCTCCTCACCTTCATGCAGCACATGAATACTTTTCAGTTCATCCCCGGCAGCCAGTTTCATGCCACGCACGCCAACCGCACCTTTCTTTTTCTGCGGAATTTGTGCACAGTCAATCCGAAGAAACATATCTTTCTTTGTTGCCATCACCAGTGTATCATTTTCTTCTAACGGACATACCGTTAGTACTTCATCTTCCTCTCCCAGCTTTGTTGCCGCCGTTGTCTTTTTTGCGACCACAAATTCCATACCGTCCACAACTTTGAGCATGGCATATTTTGTGCCAAATAACATCCGGTGCGAGCTGACATGTTCAAGACCTGCCAGATATACAACATTCTCTTCTTTACTGTCATAATTGCAGAGGTTGTCAATCGGTGTTCCTTTATCCCGGAATTTTCCATATGGAAGATCAAGCACTTTTAGCAAATGCATCTGTCCCTTGTCCGTAAAGATACAGATTTTATCCGTATTTTTGCACGTAAAGATATGCCTGTATTCCGCGTTTGCCGCCTCTTTATTTCTCTCATAGACAGAAGTATCCACAATCTTTGCATATCCGAAGCGGTCCATCAGAAAAACAACATCCTGCTCCTCGATCTTCTTTGCTGCAACTACAGCTTCTTTCAGATTGTCAATCACGGTTTTGCGCTCTTTGCCATAAGCTTTTTTAAACGCGGTCAGCTCTTTGATGATTACTTTTGCCATGGAAGAACGATGCTCTAAAATATCCTCGTATTTTGCAATATTTTCCAGTGTCTCATCATGTTCTTTCATCAATGCTTCAATTTCGAGACCGATCAGTTTATACAGACGCATTTCCAGAATGGCCTGTGCCTGACGATCCGTAAAATTTAACTGCTGTGCCATGATCTTTGAAGATGGATTCTTAAAGGTAATATGATCCGTATTTCCGTCTGTCAGACAGGCTTTTGCATCTTTGATGCTGCGGCTGCCGCGTAAAATCTCAATGATCAGATCAATCACATTGCAGGCGCGGATCAGACCTTCCTGTATTTCTTTTTTGTCCTGTTCTTTCGCCAGAAGGGTCTGGTACTTTCTGGTTGCAATCTCATACTGGAATTTCACATGATGGCGGATGATCGGCACGACACCCATCGTCTCCGGTCTGCCATCCGCTACCGCAAGCATATTGACACCAAAGGTGTCTTCCAGCTTGGTTTTCTTGTACAGCAGATTCTCCAAAGCCTCGATATCTGCTCCCTTTTTCAGCTCCAGAACAATACGGATTCCTTCTTTGGATGACTGATTGGTAATATCGGTAATGTCACTCGTTGCCTTAGATTCTACCAGACCATATATGTCATTTAAAAACTTACCGATATTGGCTCCGATCATGGTATACGGAATCTCCGTGATTACCATGCGGTCTTTGCCACCTTTGCCCTTTTCGATCTCAATTTTGCCACGAATCTTGATCTTGCCGACGCCGGACTCATAGATTGCCGGCAGGTCATCCTTATTGGCAATGATACCTCCGGTCGGGAAATCCGGTCCCGGAATATACTGCATCATCTCTGCGGTCGTGATATCCGGATTTTTCATATAGGCGATCACACCGTCGATCACCTCGCCAAAATTATGCGGTGGAATGGAAGTTGCCATACCGACAGCAATTCCCTCCGCACCGTTGACTAAAAGATTCGGCACCTTGACTGGTAAAACAACCGGTTCCTTTTCCGTCTCATCAAAATTCGGCATGAAATCTACAACATTTTTGTCCAGATCCGCCAGATACGCTTCCTGTGTTACTTTCTGCAGACGTGCCTCTGTATATCGCATGGCAGCGGCACCATCGCCTTCAATGGACCCAAAATTTCCATGCCCGTCCACAAGCGGCAGTCCCTTTTTGAAATCCTGTGCCATGACAACCAGCGCATCATAGATGGAAGAATCTCCATGCGGATGATATTTACCCATGGTATCTCCGACAATACGTGCACTCTTACGATACGGTTTGTCATAGCGGATTCCCAGTTCATACATATCGTAAAGGGTACGACGCTGCACCGGCTTTAATCCGTCACGGACATCCGGCAGCGCACGGGCAATGATGACACTCATCGCATAGTCAATATATGATTTTTGCATCAATTCCGAATACTCGGTACGAATGATACTCTGTTCCATTTTGTTTCTTCCTCACTCCCAGAAAATCTGATCAGATCTATACATCTAAGATCGCATCGTTTGCATGTTCATAAATAAAGGCCTTCCGCGGCGGCACATCCGTGCCCATCAGCATGGCGGTGACATCCGATGCCATACGGCCATCTTCAATCTCTACGCGCTTCATGACACGTGTCTGCGGATTTAACGTAGTCTCCCACAGCTGCTCCGCATCCATCTCTCCGAGACCTTTATAACGCTGCAACGTAAAACTTCCGGTATGTGTTTTCCGGTATTTTTCCAACGCTGCATCATCGTAAAGATATTCCTCTTTTCCTTTTGACGGAATCACTTTGTACAATGGTGGCATGGCCACATATACATGCCCCTCAAAAATCAGTTCCGGCATAAACCGGTAAAACAGTGTCAGAAGCAGTGTAGAAATATGTGCCCCGTCCACATCGGCATCTGCCATAATAATAATTTTGTCGTAGCGCAGTTTTTTGATATCGAAATCATTTCCGTATCCTTCCGAAAATCCGCAGCCGAATGCGTTGATCATTGTCTTAATTTCCGCATTGGCAAGCACCTTGTCGATACTTGCTTTCTCTACATTTAAGATCTTTCCGCGGATCGGCATAATCGCCTGATACATACGATTTCTCGCCATTTTTGCGGAACCGCCGGCAGAATCTCCCTCCACGATAAAAATCTCACACTTTGACGCGTCGCGGCTCTCACAATTGGACAATTTCCCATTCGAGTCAAAGGAAAACTTCTGCTTGGTCAACAGATTGGTTCTCGCCTTTTCCTCTGCTTTTCTTATCTTTGCCGCTTTTTCTGCACAGCCAATGACCGTCTTTAAGGTTTCTAAATTCTTGTCAAAAAATAATGGAACTTCATCACTTGTCACTTTCGCTGTCGCGCGGTTTGCATCCTGATTATCGAGTTTTGTCTTCGTCTGTCCTTCAAAACGCGGGTCCGGATGCTTGATGGAAATCACTGCTGTCATTCCGTTTCGCACATCTGTACCGTTAAAGTTTGCATCCTTTTCTTTTAAAATTCCAAGTTCTCTGGCATAAGAATTGATAATCGTCGTAAAAGCTGTCTTAAAGCCTGTCAGATGTGCCCCACCTTCGGAATTGTAGATATTATTACAAAATCCCATGATATTCTCATGGAACTCACTTGTATACTGGAAAGCAGCTTCTACCTCAATGCCTTCACTTTCTCCTTTAAAGTAAATAACATCGTGCAGTACCTCAAGATTGTTGTTGAGATCTTTGACAAATCCAACGATTCCATCCGGTTCATGAAACTCAATGTGCTCTGCTTCCGGCTTTCTCCGGTCCTCATATATGATCGTCAGTTTCGGGTTCAGATAAGCGGTCTCATGCATCCGGCTTTTCACATCATCTTCCCGGAATCTGGTCTTCTCAAAAATTTCTGGATCTGGAAGAAAATTGATCTTCGTTCCGGTCTTCTTTGTCTTCCCGATCTTTGGAAGAAGTCCGTCTTCAAGTTCTACCACCGGATGTCCCTGTGCATAGCGGTCATGATACACATATCCGCCCTGACTGATTTCCACATCCATATACGTAGAAAGCGCATTCACTACAGAAGATCCGACTCCATGCAGTCCTCCACTTGTCTTATAAGCATTGTTATCGAATTTTCCTCCTGCGTGCAACGTAGAAAATACAACGCGGGCAGCCGATACTCCCTTCGCATGCATGCCAACCGGAATTCCACGTCCGTTGTCCTCTACCGTACAGGAACCATCTGCCTCAAGGGTGACCCAGATTTTATCGCAGGCACCCGCCAGATGCTCATCTACAGAATTATCGACAATCTCATAGATCAGATGATTGAGTCCTTTGGTCGTGGTACTTCCGATATACATTCCCGGACGTTTCCGGACTGCTTCAAGTCCTTCCAGTACCGATATACTGCTTGCATCATATCCTGACATGTTTCTTCCTCTCCTTACCGTCATCTATAATAATTACATTTGATCTTTCATATGAGCAATGACCATCACGGCAATGCGAAACGTCATCGCATCATCAAACGTACGAATATCCAGTCCGATTGCTTTTTCAATGCGCTCCAACCGATACACCAGCGTATTGCGGTGCACATACAATTGTCTCGCTGTCTCTGATATATTCAGGTTATTTTCAAAGAATTTGTTGATGGTCGACATAGCCTCCTCATCCTCTAAGATGTCCGGAACTTTCTCCCCAAATACCTCTTTGATAAACATATTGCATAAACTCATCGGAAGCTGATAGATCAGACGCCCAATGCCAAGTTTTCCGTAAGAAATAGTATCATACTTTGCATAAAAAACACGGCCGACTTCGAGTGCCATCCGCGCTTCCTGATACGATTCCGCAATTTCCGGCAGCTGTGTCACAACATTTCCATAGCCGACACGCACACGGATCATTGCTTCCATATGTAAATTATCTGCAAGACTGCCTGCAATTTTTGACAGACGATCTTCCATCTCCTCCTCTTTTATATGAGAAACATCTTTTACCAGTACAATACTGTGCTGATCCACGCAGGTCACAAAATCTTTTGAACGAATATCTGCCAGATTTTTTACCAGTTCCATTGCCACATCGTTATTTTTACTTCCTGTATCAATGACGAAAACAACACGCGGCACTTCCTGGATATGGTGCTTTTTGGCTTTTCCGTAAATATCTACAATCAGCATATTTCCCAGAAGGATATTCTGCATAAAATTATTGCGGTCAAACTGCTCCGCAAAACTCATAACCAGATTACGGATCTGACAGACTGCCATCTGTGCGCATACAAGAAATGATTCCTCATTCACCAGACAGACTAATATGTATTCCGTTTCCCCTTCCACCATCACTTTGTATAAATGATAATCCTGATAGGTCTGTTTTTCAGCAAACGATTCTGCGAAATCAACGACCACCTGCTGTTCTAACGCCTCTGGTAACGGCATGTCTTCCGTGTGTGCTACCAGCTTCCCCTTGGCTGTAAACAACGCCGTATCCATGCGGCTGATCTCTTTAATTTCGTTTAATGAATTCTGTAATTTCTGATTTGAAAGCATATACTCTCCTATTATTTGAAAGAACCCGGGTGTAAATACAAACACCCGGGCTCAAGATTTACAACTATATAATTTTAACGGACTAGTTGGTAATTGTCAATTCTGTTTCCTTGTCGAATACGTGAATCTTATGAGGATCAAATGCAAGCTTGATATGATCGCCATAACGGGCAGGTGTATCAGAATCTACTCTTGCAGTCATGTTTGCACCAGCTACAGAGTAGTACAGTAATACTTCTGCACCAAGTAACTCGTATCCTGTTACATCAGACTCGATGACACAGTCACCATTCTTCTGGATCATCTCAGGATCATCAGAGATATCTTCTGGTCTGATACCTAATACAACAGTCTTTCCATTGTATCCGCCTTCTTCAAGCTTCTTAGCCTTGTAATCTGGAAGAACTACAGAGTAGTCACCAAATGTTAATGTAGCCTTGTCACCCTGGATAGAGCACTTTGCATCGATGAAGTTCATCTGTGGAGATCCGATGAATCCAGCTACGAATAAGTTG
>OIYG01002208.1_pt1 | contig 12836 bp, 28 predicted proteins | sample 1587861 | NCBI WGS metagenome assembly OIYG01 (sample SAMN03283272) | human gut metagenome | biome: human-associated habitat; material: feces | host: Homo sapiens | place: Peru | collected 2012 | reverse complement strand
TGGAGAAGAAAGTGGAGAATTAAAAAGTTTTAATACTCTAAAAGAAGCTAAAAAGTTTATTAAACAATTGAAAAAAATTGATAAAGAAGAAGGGATTGAAGATATTTATTTTATAGATATAATAGATTGGAGTAAAGGTGAAAGATATGAAGGCTAAAACAAAATATTTAATAAGTTTATTAGCATTAATGATAATATTATGTTGTTTAATAATTTACAGTAATAAATATAAAAATGATATAGCTAAACTTCAAAAAGAAAATAAAGAACTAATGACCAGATTAAACAATGCTTATGACTGTGACTGTGGATGGTATGAAGATTTTTACTATCAGTATTCAGAAGAAGTAGGTGCTTATGAATAAGGATGATATTTGGAAGAAAATGGTAATCAAATGAGTGAGGATGCTACTTATGAATTAATGAATTTTATAAAAGAGGTGTCAGAATGAACGATTATATTGATGTTATGAAAAAAGATAGAGAGTTGTGTTTATCAGATAATTTAGAAGAAATAGAAAAGAAGTTTGAGCCTTGTACCGAATGTAAAGAATGTTATTTCTGTTCAAAACCTAATTATGATTTTCTACCAAAAGTATGCATATTATATGCCAAGAAAATTGAAGATAATCAAACTGGTTGCTTAGGCGGTTATAAGAAAAAGGAGGACTAGATTATGGATAATAGAACAATAGAAGAAGTTAGAAAAAATGAAACTAAACTTATAAATGAAATTAAAGTGTTAGAACAACAATGTAAAAAACAAAAAGAAGCAATTGAGGATTACAAAGAAGATATATCAAATTTATTTGATATTATTAATAAAAATTGTAATGAATTAAAATGTACTTCTGATGAATGGCTAGTTATTCAAAAATATCAAGATAAAGAGGTATCAGAATGAGTATATATGAAACAAGTATAACTAATCCTAAAAAACAATTAGAATTTTACAAGCAATTATCAGAACAATTACAACAAGAAAATAAAATATTAAAAGAAAATGCAGAACATAATGACAAAGTAGTTGATAAAGTTAACTGGGAAAATCAGTTGTTAAAGAAAGAAAACCAACAACTCCAAGAAAGAATTGAATATTTAGAAAGAAGTAATAATCGTAGAGAAGATACTATTCTTGAGCAAAGACAAGAAATTAGTGATTTAGAAGATAATTGGAATAAGTTAAAAGATTATATAGTAAAAGAATATTATATGTATTTACCATTAGAAGCAAGTGCAAAGTCTATAACAATTCTTATAGATAAAATGAAAGAACTAGAACAAGGAAGTGATAGTAATGTTAAAGATTAAAGATGATGTGGATTTAAAAGAATTAGAAAAGTATGGGTTTATTGAATATGGTAAAGAATATTCAAGAAAATATAAAAGTGATATTATTACTTGTATTAATAAAGAAACTAGAATAATTGAAGATATAGATACTGAATATAAATTTATGGAAATGCTTAATTTAGGTGAAAGTACAAGAGTAAATGACTTAATAAAAGTCGATTTAGTTGTAAAGGTGGAGGAATAATGAATAGGGAAAAGAAAAAATTAGAAAAAGGTTTCTATAAAGAATATATAAATGATGAAACACTTACAAAAGCAAATGCTATATTAGTTATAAAGTGTGCCAATTTGGAACAAACAATTAAAAAGCAAAAAGAAGTAATAGATAAAGCTGTAGAATTTTTAAGTAAAATTAAATTTGATAAGACAGACAAATATATAGCTATAAGTGAATATAGTGAATATCAACAATTATTAGATATATTAAAAGAGGTATCAGAATAAAAAAGAAAATAATTAAAATAAAAAAAGTATTTACAAAGTATTTAAAAAGTGTTATAATAAAATCAGTAATTTAAAGAAAGGGTGAAAAAATTATGTATTTAGAAATGAAAGAACAAACAATAAAAGACATTGAACTTATTACAGGAGAAACATTTAATAGAAAAGGAGGCTTAATTAAATTATCTGAATTAAAAGATGCAATAGAAGATTTATTAGTTGAATATGATAAACTTCAAGAAAAATTAGAAGATGAAAAGGAACAAAGAGATAATTATTATAAACCAAAAAGCGAATATGAAATTATAGGAATGAGAGAGGAGGACTTTTAAAATGGAAGATAAAAAGGTTTTAGAATTTATTAATAAAAATCATGATATACAATATCAACAATATATTAAAGCTAGTAGAAGAAAAAGAAAATTTGATATAGCTTATAATATAATATTAATTTTAGCTTTAATAATATTACTTTTAATATTTGGAAATGAAATAAATAATCAAACAAAAAAAGAAATTAACAAATGTTTAAAAAATGGGAATACAAGAGCATATTGTTTAAAAGACGTACAATAGGAAAAGAAAGGATGGTGATGTAATTTGCTGGGGTTAATAAGCACAACACATCTAAAATTAAATAGAGGAGGTGATTAGATGAAAATAACTATGACATTTAAATTAGAACCTGAATTAAAAAAAGAATTAAATGATAATGCTAAAAAATTAGGAATATCAAAATCATCATTATTAAGAATAGCATTAATAGAAAAATTAAATAAAATACAAAAGGAGAAATAAAAAAATGGAAGAACAAGAACAAACACAAACATTTAACATAGGGGATAAGGTTGTATTAAAAGGAAGAAAGGAAATAATAAAAGAATTACAAGGGACTATAAGTTGTTCTACTGAGATGTTGAACATGGCTGGAAGTGAGCAAACAATAGTATCAGTACATACGCATTATAGAGATAACTTGGTATTATATGGCATAAGAGCTGGTTGTACATGTTGGTATTTTACTCAAAATTGTTTTGTACAAAATGAAGAAGAAAAAGAAATAAATGAGAAAAAAGAAATAAAATTAGATGTTGGAGAACCAACCAAAGAAGATATAAAAGAAATGATTTCAAAAGTAGATATAGAAACATTAAAAAATATATTTAAAGCACGAATTTATTATCAACAAGATTTATTAGTAGAAATAGATGATAAAAAAATATATAAAATATTAGAAAGATGGGCAAAGGCAAAATTCAGATTTTATATATTGTTAGGAAGAAAATTAAAAACTTTTAAAAAGATTGAACTTGAAAAAGACAGTGGTGAGATAAATGATTTTCTTTGTGATTTAAAAAGAAAATTCCCACTTTATGCTAAACAAATTGGATGTTTTAGACTAACTTCTTGGAAAGAAAATAAATATTATGGAGAAGATAAATATTTAAACACACATCCTAAAATAAAAAATGGCATGAAAATAACAAGAATATTAGCACTTTATGGGAACGAAGATTTAAATATGGAAGTTTCTAAATTATATCAAACTAAAAATGAAGCAAACTTAAATATATCTATAGACCCTAATGATTTTTTAACAACATCAATAAATAAGGCTTGGAGAAGTTGCCACAATTTTATAAATGGTGAATATAGAAACGCAGGGTATTCATTAATGTTAGATGAAACATCATTAGTAAACTATATAGCAAAAGATAAAAATGTTACATACACATATGCTGGTATTAATTTCGAATGGAATAACAAAAGTTGGAGACAAATGACATATATAAGTAAAACAAATTCAAGAATGATTTTTTCGTTACAGTATCCATATTCTGATGATAAAATAAGTTCGCAAATTAGAGAAATTTATGAAAAACTTATGTCAAAACAGTTAGGAGTTGAGAATATTTGGACAATTTCAAATAATATGAATGCAAGTATAGATTATTATAGTATGTATAATGACATTGGAAGAAGTGGTTGCAGGAGTGTTATAAACAAATTTGACAAAAATAAAGAATGTAGAATTGTAACTGGAACATTTTCATTACCTAAAATAAATAATTTAAGAATGAATATACATAGTGAGGGGGATTATATATGGAATTAAATGCTTTTAAAAGAATTTTAAAAATGGACCAAAAAACGTTAAAAATGGCTTGTTTGAATTACTTAATAACCAAAGATTATGATGTTAAAGTAGGAAATGGTTATGTGTACGGCGAGGGCGACATTCCTGTTATGCTAATTGCTCATTTGGATACAGTTCATACAACACAACCATTTAAAATTTATTTTGATGAAGAACAAACAACTTTATGGAGTCCACAAGGAATAGGTGGAGATGATAGATGTGGGGTTTATTCTATAATGGAAATTCTAAAAACACATAAACCTTATGTTTTATTCGTAGAAGACGAAGAAATAGGAAGTGTTGGAGCTAGAAAAGCAATAAATAAAATAGAAATACCTAATGTAATGTTTTTAATAGAATTAGATAGAAGAGGAAATAATGATTGTGTATTCTATGATTGTAATAATAAAGATTTTAAAAATTACATATCAAGTTTTGGCTTCGAGGAGAATTATGGAACATTTACTGATATAATAGTTTTATCAGAAAGTTGGGGAATGGCATCGGTAAATTTAAGTATAGGTTATAATTGTGAACATACATTAGCAGAAACTATAAATATAAAAACTATGCAAAAAACGATTGATAAAGTTAAAAACATCTTGGATGATGTTATAAAAGAACCAGAATATTATGATTATATGCCATTTGAATATAAATGGTCATATTTAAAAAATAAAAACATGGAGGAACAAAATGAATTATAGAGGGAGAAGAAACAAAGCAAATATTAAATTTTATACAATGGCTAAAGAATTAGGCATTGATGAAAAAACTTATAAAGAAATAGAAGATGGAAAAAGAAACTTGGAGGGACAAATGTTAGATAAATTTATGAATATTTTAAAAAGAAATAAAGAGGTTAATTTTAATGATGCAATTAAAGTAAATAAAATTAACAAGATGGTTGAAGATAAAACTTTAATGAAAAAAATAACAGACTTAGGATATACACAAAGAGAAATTGCAAAAAAAATAGGAATTTCACAAGGAACTATTTCTTGCATAATTACAAAAACTAGACCTGTTAGTGAAGAAGTAAAAGTTAAGTTATATGACTTTATTACCAACCCACTTAATAAAAAATTAGAAAGTGATAAACCACAAAAAGAAGCCGTTAAAGAAACAAAAAGTACAGATAATATAAATAATAAGGAAACTACAAAAAAACCCGATAATGAGGCTGAAAATACGGTTAAAAGTGATAATAAGAAAACAGAAGTAACTAAAATCGATGTAGAAGTCAAACTTAAAGACTTTACAATTATAAAAGAGATGCAAGCAAAAATAGATAAACAAGAAAGAAAAATCGCAAATTTAAAAAGAAAAATTATGCTTTATGAAAAATTAATTGAAAGATTATAAGGGTAAATTTATTTACTCTTTTTTTAAAAAAAATATTTACATTTTTAACAGAATATAGTATAATTAAATTACTAAAAATAGAAAGGAGGAACAACATGTATGGGTTTAAGCAAGATTTAAATATAAAGTTTAATAAAGCAAAAGCTAGCAAGGAAATAGGAATTACAAGACCATATCTTACATCTATAATAAATGGAAAAAAGTTATGTACAAAAGTTATGGCATTTTGTATAACAAAATATCTAAATAATAATGCAGAAATAGAAGATTATTTTATTAGAAAGGAAAAATAATAATGGCAGATAAAACAAAATATTATTATTTAAAAATAAAAGAAAACTTCTTTGATAGTGAGGATATGAAATTATTAGAAAGCATGGATAATGGATATATATATTCTAATATTCTAATGAAAATGTATTTGTTAAGTCTAAAAAATGGTGGAAGATTAATGTATAAAGATAAAATACCATATAATTCAAGAATGTTATCAACTATATTAAATCATAATGTTGATATATTAGATAAAGCTATTCAAGTTTTTAAAGAGTTAAATTTAATTGAGATATTAGATAGTGGTGCTATATTTATGTTAGATATTCAAAATTTTATTGGAAAATCTAGTGATGAAGCTGATAGAATAAGGGAATATAGAAACAAAATTAATAGTGAAAAAACGGATTTGTTACAAATGTACAACAAAAGTACTACAAATTTGGCTAATACTAAAGATAAAGATATAACTAAAGATATAAATATAAATAAATATATATATACGCAAAATTTTGAAAAATTTTGGAAAGTATATCCTAAAAAAAGAGATAAAGGGAATGCTGAAAAATGGTTTGCTAAACACAAACCTAGTGAAGAACTTACTAATATTATGATAAAACAAATAGAAAGATTTAAAGATACACAAGATTGGAAAAAACAAGATGGACAGTTTATACCATATCCAACAACTTGGCTTAATGCTAAAATGTGGGAAGATGAATTTGAAACCGACACTGAAAAAGAAAAAAGAGTAGAAAAGGAAATAATGGAGGGAATTTATGGAACTTAAGGATGTTAAAATAATATTAAAAAGAATACAGGTTAATTATCCTAGTTTTATAAATGATACTTATGTACAAAGTGAATGGTACAAAGAGTTAAAAGATTATGATATAGAAGATGTTATGAAAAAATTAGAAGAACATATGAGAAGTTCTGAATATGGAAATAATATTCCAAAACTTTATTTCTTAACAAAGTATCTTAAAACAGCAAAAGAAAAACAAAATATAGAACATTATGAATTACAATGTCCTATATGTGAAAAATTTATTAATGAAGAAAAGTATGATAAGCATTTTGAAAGATGCATAGATGTAGAATATATCATAAATAAAAGAAAGGAATTGTTTAATGAAGACACATCTGAAGAATTAAAAATAAAATATTTAGAAATGAATGATGAATTATTTGATAATAAATATATAGAATTTTTAGATAAAATTTATAATAAAATATCCGAAGATGAACAAAAAAGACTAGACAACATAATAAAAAAATATTTAAGGAGGAATGAATAATGTTAAATCAAACAGTATTAGTTGGTAGATTAGTTAAAGAACCAAAAATAGAAAGTATGGAAGGTGGGCAAAGAGTTTGTTATATTACTTTAGCTGTGCCAAGAAGTTGGAAAAATGCAAATGGAGAATATGAAACAGACTTTATACCATGTGTTACATTTAATAATACAGCAGATAGTACAAAAGAATATTGTAAAAAAGGAGATTTATTAGGTATTAAAGGAAGAATTAAAAGTAATGGAAACATATTAGAAGTAATAGCCGAAAAAGTAAGTTTTTTAACACAAGGAGGAAGAAATGAATAAAGCTATAAAAGTAGAAGAAGGGCAATTAATAATTGCTAAAGATGTTATAAAAAAAATAAAAGATTTAGAAGCAAAAGCAAAATTAATAGCAGAAAAAGAAAAAGAATTTAAAAACAATATAAAAGAAATTATGGAAGAAAAAGGAATATTAGGGTATGAAAGCCCAGATAAAACTTTAAAAATAACTAGAACACCTAATACAACGTCTACAGGATTTAATTCAGATGGTTTTAAAAAAGATTATCCTGACTTATACAAAAAATATTATAACAAGGAAACACAAAAAAGTGGGTCTATAAGAATAACTGTAAGAGAGGAAAAGAAAGATGTTTAAAGAATTATATGAGATTGATGTAAAAGATAAAGTAGAACAAAAAAATGGATTAAATTATTTATCATGGGCATATGCATGGGCAGAAGCGAAAAAAATAGATGAAAAAGCAAATTATAATATCTTAAGATTTGAAAATAATTTACCTTATGTGTATGATGACCATACAGGATATATGGTATTCACAACAATGACAATAAACGATATAACTCATGAAATGTTTTTACCAGTAATGGATAATGCAAACAAACCTATGTTAGCATATGAATATACTTACAAAGTAAAAAAGAAAAAACAAAATGGGGAATATGAATACGAAGAGAAAACAGTTAAACCAGCAACTATGTTTGATATAAATAAAACCTTAATGAGATGTTTAACTAAAAATATAGCAATGTTTGGTTTAGGATTAAAACTTTATCAAGGAGAAGATTCGCCAACAGTTACGACTAAAGAAGAAGCTGAAAAAATTGTAGTAAATTTTGGAAAACATCAAGGAAAAACATTAAAGGAAATTTTAGAAATTGATAAAAAATATATAGAATGGTTAAGAGAAAAAGCTACAGATGAAAATATAAAAGCAGGAGTTGAGTTACTATCTCCAGCATTAACAAAAGAAGAACAACAAAATAATTTGATAAAAATAACAAAAGTTTTAGAATTAGCAAGAGAAAAAAATATTAATTTAGAAGAAATGATAAGTGCTTTCAAAATTAAAAGAAATGAAATAAATGATTTAACCGATTTTAAAGAAAATGAATTAGATATAGCAATAAGAAAATTGGAAGAAAAATAAAATGAAAAAAATAACTTTAAATTTTAAAGAACTTATAAAATATAATGATGAAGCACAAAGACATACTGTAACTTGTGAATGTGGGCATAGAGTAATAATACCAGAAAATAGAAAATACAGGATTTGTTCTTGGTGTGGAATTAAAGTATATAAAAGCGAAAAAGATAAGTTTAAAGAAAAACTTATTAATCAAATGAAGAAAGGAAAATAAAAAATGCAAAATAATAATTTGATAGGAAGAATAACACAACCAATAGAATTAAAATATACGAAAGATAGTAAAGCAGTATGTGATTTAAATGTAGCAATTAATAATGGAAAAGATGATACTACATTTTTAAGATTAACAGTATTTGGAAAACAAGCTGAAAATTGTTCAAAGTATTTGGAAAAGGGTTCTATGATAGGAGCTAATTATATGATAAAAAATCATAACTGGGAAAATGAAAAAGGAAAACATTATGATTATACATTTTTAGCCACGAGAATAGTCTTTTTGCAATCAACAAGTAAAACATCAATTAAAGAAGAAAAACCCGATAATGAGGCTGAAAATACGGTTAAAAGTGATAATAAGAAAACAATAAGCGATGATATATTTAAAGAATTTGGAAATACAATAGAAATAGATGAAAGCGACATTGCTTTTTAAATAAAATAAGGAGGAAACATGAATTTTTTTAAGAAAAAAGAAAAAGCATATAAAGGTATAAATTATACAGAAAATGGAATAGTTGATAAACATGAAGATATAGAAGTTTTAAACATACCAAGAATTGTAATAGTAAGTATAATAGGTTTATTTTTATTAATAACTTTATTTAGTTGTTTTTCAACTATTAAATCTGGTGAAGTTGGACTAAAAGTAAAATTTGGGAAAATAGTAGATAGTAAATTAGATGAGGGTTTTAATTTTAAAACACCTTATATTGAAAAAATAGTAAAAGTGAATATTAAAGTACAGAAAGTAGAAATTACAACTGAAAGTTCAACAAAAGATTTACAAATAGTTAATTCAACTATTGCAGTTAATTATCGTGTAGATAGTAGAAAAGCACCAAAATTATATAGAACTGTAGGAAATACTTATGAGGAAACAGTATTACAACCAGCAATAAAAGAAAGTATAAAAAGTGCTATTGCAAAATATAATGCAGAAGAAATAACTGTTAACAGAAGTGCTGTTTCGAAAGATTGTTTGAAACAATTACAAAATAAAGTCAAAAAATATGGAATTATTATAGAAGATTTTAATTTGACCGATTTTAGTTTTACAGCCGAATATACTAAAGCAATAGAAGAAAAACAGGTTGCTGAACAGAATTTAGAAAAATCTAAACTGGAAGCAGAAAAGAAAATAGTTGAAGCAGAGGCAACAAATAAAGCAAATGAATTATTAAAGCAAAATGTTACTAAAGAAGTTTTGCAAAAGCAATTTTTGGATAAATGGAATGGAGAACTACCAAAGGTTACAAGTTCAAACAATATATTTGATATAAGTTCATTTTTAGAGAATTAAAAGGAGTTAAACATGGAAGATAAATTATATTTATTTAACCCTTTCCGAATAAAGCAAATGAGTGATAACCAATTAAGAGATGCGTACAATGAAGTATTCCAAGATTTGTTAAATGAACCAAACACAATGTATCAATATGCCCATAATATAGAAGTTTATTCAAATTTAAATTACATTATAGGTGAAATAATTGCAAGATTAACAGAAGATTTAATAAATTTAAAAACAGATATACAAGTTAAAAGTGCAATTAAATGTGTAGAAGAAAGAAAAACTTGGAATACGGAACGTGATGGGAAACAACCTGCTATGTCTTATTTTGAGGCACTAGGAACAAAGTTTTGTGAAGATGAAATAAAACTATTAGCAAAGAAAGAATGTGCCTTAAAAAGGTTTAAAAACGCATATAATAGCACAGAAGAAAAAATAAATGCTTTAAAGAAAAAACAGGAAAGCATAAAATTTGAGGAGTTTAATCAATGATAAATTTACTTTTAATAGGTGATATGCTAGATTTTTTTGGGTTTAAAATAGAAGTGAGAAAAATGATAACATTAGAAGGAACTTATCTTCACTTCACAATACCTGCTTATGTTTTAAGGAGTGAAATTAATTCTATAGAACAAATAAAAAAAATTCATATTAATAATAAACCATATAAACTAATACAAATAGAACAAAATGATTTTCCAGGGATGGGAGTAATATATCAAACAGATGAAAGAGATTAGCATAATGAAAGATAACCCTCCATATTATAGAAATTTTAGGTTTTATGGCAGTGAAAGGCACGAAATATTTGAGGGTAGAACAGGAAATAGAAATAAATCTATTGAAGATGGATTAATTGTATTTTTAACACCAGAAAACCATAGAGGAAATGAGTCTGTACATTTAAATCCTAAAAAATGGAAGTGGTTAAAAGAAATTGGAGAAAAAAGATGGTGCGAATATTATAATAAAACACCAGAAGATTTTAGAAAAAGATATGGCAGAAATTATATAGACTAGGCAAAAAAAGTCTAGTTTTTTATTAAAAAGTATTTACAAAGTATTTAAAAAGTGTTATAATATAATTGTAAATAAAAAGAAAGGAGAAAAAGCAATGGTATTAAAAGGAACAATATCAGAAGTAATTCAACAAATTAAAGAATTACAAAAAGAATTTAAATATGTAAAGGAAGTTAAATAACTTCCCTTGCATTTATTAAAAAATAGGAGGTTAATATGAAAAGAACAGCAAAAAACAAAAAGTTATATTTAAGAGAAAAAATAATGGAAATATTTAATTTACAATTATTAAAATATAGAAGAAAGAACAAAAAATTAGAAAGAGTTGTTAAAATATTGACAAAAGAAAAAGAAGAATTGGAAAAAGACAATGAATTTTTATTAAATGAAAATAGTATATTAAAGAAAAATTTGAGAAAGAAACATAAAAAAGTGGGAACAGATGATATAAAAGATTAAAAATGGCATAGTTTTAAAAGAATTAGAAAAATTTGGGTTCAAGATTTTTAAAAAAGAATAATTTGAAAGTATGAGTTATAGAATAGGAGAATAAACAATGAATAAAAGAATCAAGCAATTTATAACTAAATGTTATAACAAAGAAAAAGATAATTATTGTTGGATTAACACTCATAAAAAATTATCAGATGAAGAATTATCCGATATAGAAAAATATTTTAATAGTAAAAATTATAATTTTATGTTGATTATTAATGGTTGTTCACAATTAAGACCACAAAGAACATGGGGAACACTACCAACATTCTTAAAAGGAATTGATGGATGTTATACTATATTTAAAAGTTCTTCAAATGCATTTATATTGTGTAGTTGGAAAAATGATTATGATGAATATAAAGATGATATTAAAGAGTTGTTAGATTTACCTGATGTTTTAGAAGTTAAAGCATTAAGAAAGCAAAAAGAGGAACAAAAGGACTAAATTATGAACAAAGAAGAAATAGTAAAAATATTATCAAAAATAAAAGATACAGTAGGAGAAAATAATTATAAATTAGCACTTGCAATAACTGGGCATAAAACAGGGAAAATAAAAGACATTATAATGTGTAGCAAAGACGGAGAACTACTTTTAAAATATATCGAACAATTAGAACAACAATGTAAAAAGCAAAAAGAAGTTATTGATGAAACGCGTCAATGTATAAAAGATTTCTTGTGCAGTGAAGAATACATTAATGTTGATGGCGATGCTATTGCTAATAATTATGAGAATATTTTAGATATATTAAAAGGGGAAGATAAAGAGGTGTCAGAATGAATATGGAAGATAAAGAATTTATGGAAAAATATATCTTAAATAATCCTTTTGACTTTAAACAAGGAATAATATCACATTGTAGAGAAATGGATAAAACAGATGTTTATAATTGGGTTGCAGAAGATGAACTAAAAATAGATAAATTACAACAAGAAAATAAAATATTAAGAGAAAATGCAGAAAATAATGACAAAGTAGTAGATAATGTCAATTGGGAAAATATGTTGTTAAAGAAAGAAAACAAACAACTAAAAGATAAACTATCTAAAATAGAAACATTAATAATAAACCATAACTGTGATATTGGTGATATTTATTATAAGTATAATAGCAAATTTTTAAAAAGCGAATTAAAGCAAAGAATATTAGAGATAGTATATGAAGAAGGAAGTGATAGTAATGAATAAATATATAAAACATTTTATAACTATAACAAGACATAAATATTATGTTATGAAATTTTGTTTTAAATGTGGATTATACAAAAGAGGTTTATTACATGATTTAAGTAAATATAGTTTAACCGAATTTTTTAGCAGTGCCAAATATTTTCAAGGAACGAGTAGTCCAATAGATGCTGAAAAAAGAGAAAAAGGTTACTCTTTAGCATGGCAACATCATAAAGGACATAACCCTCATCATTGGGAATATTGGATAGATAATGTTGGGACATATAAAAATACACCTTGTAAAATCCCTATTGAATATGTAATAGAAAT
>OIYG01002207.1_pt1 | contig 12836 bp, 15 predicted proteins | sample 1587861 | NCBI WGS metagenome assembly OIYG01 (sample SAMN03283272) | human gut metagenome | biome: human-associated habitat; material: feces | host: Homo sapiens | place: Peru | collected 2012 | reverse complement strand
CCTATAATATTTCTTTTTATTTTTATAACTATTAATCATATCATTCATTTCTTTATCTGATATACCATTTAAATCAAAATGATAACTTAATATATTATCTTGCCCAATTGAAAATGATGATTTAACTAATGTTTTAATCATTTTATTTTTCTTAAAATTTTCTGTTGAATAAACTTCATAGTTTTTTGCTAAAGAAATCATATCCTCTTCGATAAAAGCTCCAATATAATCTATATCATCCATAATAAAACGTTTATTATCTTTTTTAAAATTGTATGAATAAACATCTTCGACTACTTGATTTTCAAATTCTTCATCACGAATAATATTTTTATCAACATCAAAATAATTTAATTCTCTATTACCATAATTAAATAATATATTACAAATTATTCCATCATATTTAGAATCAAAATATAGTTTAACTTTTGGTTTATTACCAATTACTATTTCTCCAGCAACATTATCATCAATTTTAATTTCACTTTTTATTTTAGGAAGAAGTCCATTTTTAAAAGTATCTATTTTATCTTGAGGAATGGTTATTGAGTTTACATTATATCTATAAAGTTTATTAATTAAATCAATTGTTTTATCATCTAATTGAACTATTTTACCTTTAAAAAATACAAATGGAGGATTAGCTCCTATATAATCAAAATTATCAATATTTGTAAATGTTAAAACATAATTATCATTTTTCTTTTCTAAATAGCTTTCCAAAGGACAATTTTGTGAAATCCCAGAATAAGTACCCATATAATTATCATTAACATAATACTTAATATTATATTGTGAAAGTCTCATGATTATCGAGGATAAAGTATCATTACCTACTAAATTAAAGTAATTTGAATCTTTTGATATAAGAAATTCGATTAAATTACAATTTTTCTCATTAAAAAAGTGTATATTTGGATCATAAATAAAGTTTTTTCCAAAAGTAACTGTTCCTCTTTTAGATAAATAAGTACGAGAAAAATCATATATTTTTTTATTCAAAGAATACATTTTATCAATACCTATTTTAAATTTAAAATCACATCTATTTGCATAATAAGTATATTTATGAAGTTCAATATCTATATTAACTTCTTTTTTTATAACTGGTTTTGTTTCCTCTTTTACAGTAAATGGAAAAAGAACATCATCAGTTATTAATTTTGTATCAAATTCCTCAACTTTAAAAATATCATTATAATTTTTAATTAAACAAGCAGCAATATGTTTACATTTTCCAAATATACCATAATAACTACATGAACAATAAAGTTCACTTATACTTCCGTTAAAAGTATCTATTTGAACACCAACATTTCCAAAATATGAATTATTATCATTAACATTAAATTCAAAAGTATGCTCATAGCCACTTCGAGTATGTTTAATTAATCTAACATTTCTTACTAAATCTAATCCATTTTTATAATCAAATTCATTTACAAATTCTAGTATTTTATCTTTATCTACATTTTCATTTTTATTCATTAAACCTCCAGGTACAAAATTATTATACCAAACATTTATTCTATTTTAAAGGCTAAATACTTATTATTGATAAAGTTATTAAAGATAAAACTATTAGTATTATTATAAACCATTTTTTATAGGATATTTTATCTTTAAAAACTATATTTGCAAGGAATGTTGCTACAATAATTGAGGCTGATGATAAACTAGATATAATAACAACATTCCCTGTTTTAAGGGCAATTCTTAAAAGTATCATTGATAATACCTCTAAAGATTCCATAACAAGAACTTCTTTTTTACTTTTAAATTTTTTTAAATTTAACAAATCCATTTTATTAATTAACAAAAGAATTAAAATAATTGAAAATATACTAGTTATCCCTGAATAAAATGTTATTGCCATAGTATTTTCTATTTTAAGTGTTACTAATTTGTTAATAAATGTTGCACTACCATTAGAAAATAAATAACCAAATGCATAAATAATTCCTAAATCTTTACCTTTTCTACCTTTTTTATAATTAAGTAAAATATTTAATAAAAGAATTATAAATACTAAAATAATTTGTAAAAATTTTAATCTTTCACTTGGTAAAAAAATACTTGATAATATTAATACCCAAATAATTTTTAATCTCATGATTACACTTACTTTAGAAATATTTCCATTTTTTAAAGCAAGTACTGAAAAATAATAACCAATGCTGCTAAGTAATGATACCGGTAAAACTAAAAATAAATCTTTTATAGAAAATGAAAAATTACTATTTAAAAGAAATATACCTAGTAAAGTTTCAAAAATTCCAAAAGTAAGGCATCCAAAAGCCCAAAATCTAAGTTCATCTTTTTCACTAGCTTTTTTTTCAATAATATCTAATGTCCCACTTATTAAAATTATAATTAATACATAAATTAAATACATAATATCTCCATTTTTAGTATGTTACATTTTTATAAGAATAACCCCAATTATAATTAGAAAACTAATAAATAATTTAAATAATAAATCTTTTTTATTTTTATCAAAAATATATTCATAAATTGTATTTGTAATCATTGATAATGTTAAAAGTGGTGCCACTACAGAAACAGATCCATATTCATACGCTTTAACCGAAGAAATTAACATTATACACCAAGAAAATGCTGCGATAATAAATCTTTTTTTATCATATAATGAAAATTCATTTGCTAGTTTTTTAAAACTTAATTTATTAAATAAAAATATATATATTGAGGGAATAAATACGGTAATAATTGTATAAAAAGCAATATTAAAATTACTTGATATATTTACATTTATAAGCATTGCTATTGCAAATAAAAAATTTGATATAAAACACATAATAAAATACTTGTTAAATGAAACTTTACCTTTATTCATACCGAGTAAAATGTTAGCAAGTATAATAATTATACCTCCGATAACTTTTTTAATTACTAATTTTTCCTTTAAAAAGATAAATCCAAATATTACTAGAAAAACACTTGAAAGCTGTTTAAGCATTGAAAAAGTCGATGGATTAAGTCCATATCTTGCCTCAATATTAAGTCTATCAGTAACTGCATAAATTATTGTAACTATAAAAATAATTAAATAAACATACGGATTATCTGGTAACTTAAATTTAAAAAATGGAATAAAAAATATAGCAAAAAAAGCTGTAAAAAGTTCAAGTAAAACAGTTAATGCACTTGCATCTTTCATATTTCTATTTGCTTTTTTAAAAGTTTGAGCATAGATAAGTGAAAAAATTAAATATATTACAACCCAATAAATATAATTATTCATATTAAATCTCCAATAATATTATAAAACAAAAAAACTATGATTTACATAATTTAGGGTATTTTTTATTTTATTTACAGTCAAACAAAAAGGAAGGAACTATTTTATTTCTCTTCCTCCCCATTCAACTATTGTAAAACCTTTTCTTTCCACTTTTTCTAATTTTTGCTCTTTTACATCAATCTTTTCAGTTAAAGGTTTAAAATCCATTATTACTCTTATTAATGTATCTGGTCTTTGACTAAATTCTAAAGGCATATATTCATTTATTTCTTCCATAGTTCTAAATCTTATAAAATTATAATTATTATCTTCCATCTTATTTAACCAGTATACTATAAACTCATTTATTTCTTTATCATTTAATCCTAAATAAGAAAGTTTATTTTCAAGGAAAGTAGATGTTTGTTCACCTTTTACAACAAAACCTTCATTCATATTAATACTTGTATTATCTATTCCTTCCCAGTATAACGCATAATAATTTCTCTTTGTTTTATAATCATATATATTACCATCTTTTGTTACATGAACATTCCATTCATTATTATATTTTGGGTATGTATGTGTAAGTTTATCATCGTTTACAAGTTTAATTTTTAAATCTAAATCACTTGTTGGATAAATGTATATCATTGGTTTATCTATAGTATCAGGAATTGAGGCATCAATATAATTAATACTAAACTTAACATTTTTTTCGTTAATTATATCACAATTTTTTGATACTCTAATTAATAAACTAGTATTATTTTTTTCAGTTTTTTCCTTATGAACATATGCATTAATAAGTAATTCTGCTGTACCATTATTTTCAGAAACATTAGACACAGAAAAACTTTCATCACTATTATAAATATTTAACAAAATATAATTATGAACTTTAAAATTTTGTTTTTTTAAGTCTCTTTCAGTATAAATTTTAGCATTTTGATAATCATCGTAACTTTTTAATAGTTTCAATTCATATTTATTATTAATTTCACTTAACATAATTGTTGGATTATTATTTTGGGATTTATTTCTATCAATAATATGTTTTCCCACTATAATACCAATAGGGATGCATAAAAGTATTGCAATAATTGCTAATATAAATTTATAATTTTTTTTCATAACTAAACCTCACTACTATAAATAGTATAACATATTTTTTTACTTAGGACATTATTTTATCCAAACCTTATATCTAATATCGTGTAGTATTCTTATAATTTCTGATAGAGAAAAAAAGATAATTGCACAAATATCAGAAATAGCCCAATATTTTAATGCAATAATAAAATCAAATTCATCTGTTTCACCACCCATGACAATACCAAAAATAAAACCTAAAGCAATTGTAAGCCATGCAATAACAAATAATAAACTTGCAAGAAGATTATTATCTCTAAGCATATTTTCGAATCTTTGATTAAGATTATTTTCTATATATTCATGACAATTACATTTTGGGCAACCATCAGAAATATTTTTAATTAAAGTACCACATTTTATACAACTATACTTTTTATTTTTTATGTATTCCTCTAAAGAATTATAACTATCCATATATCATATCTCCTTTTCTTAAATAACATTATATCACAATTCTAACTGTCGGTGCATATATTTCTAACTACTGGCTATTATAAAATTAATGTAGGTGATTAGGATGAAAGATAATAAAAGTTTACATAACGATTATTATTACTATAACATTGTAAGAATTAATATAAAAAAACATCGAAAAATGGCTAATTTAACTCAACAGCAACTAGCCGATAAAATCGATGTTTCAATGCATTATATTTCACAAATTGAAAGTGCTAATCCAAATAAATATTTCACTTTAGTAGTTATTGGTAGAATAGCAGATGCCCTTAATATTGATATTAAAGAATTATTTGATGAAGAAAATATTGATAAATAGACTTATAATTTTTTTACATATGTAGCATTTAAATCTTTTAAACAAATATACCCACTTGGGGTTTTTGACCAATAAGATGATTTATTATTTATTATTTCAAGAGCAGTAAAAACTGTTCCTTTTTTGTATAGTGCTAAAGAATTCATATTTTTATATAAACTATTTTCTTTACCATTTTTAGTAAGTTCAGATACTTTCTTGATTCTAAAATTAGTACCAGGTCCAGTTCTAACATACATGTTATATAAAGTTTTATAGTCTCCTTTAACGTATTCTTCGCTTTTTCTTATTTCACTAACCTTTTTAAAAATATATCTTTTATTTTGCTGTTTATAATAATCATTTATAATTAAAGTATTATAATCCATTACCATATATTTTGTGGGATCTACAGCATTTACTAAACCCCAGTCTCCCCTTACACTTTGCCAGTTATTAACTATACTTTCCTTGTTATCGTAAACTGCTATCTCTAAATCTAAGTGAGCTTTTACATTACCCGTGGTACCATCATCGAATAAATAATCCCCTTGATTAAATTTTTGTCCGACTTTATAATTAATTATCTTATTAGGATGAGTCATCATTACAACTGCAAATCTTGCTACTCCATCTGCACAAAGTACCTTTTCATTTGAGGTAAGCCATATTGAATAAGAATTATTTCTTTTTACATAAATTTTAGATACATACCCTGAAAAAGGTGCATATATTTCTTTATACCCTCCCCTTGCAGAAACATCTATTGCTTTTCTATTTTTATGTGAAAAAGTATTTACTCCAAAACCTTGCGTTAAATAATAACTTTTTTTAGGAAACTTAAATACTTCCATTATGATCATCCTCCTTTTTATTAAAATAATATGTAAAGACCATTCCTACAATCATTGTAATTGTTTCAGTGGGTATTTGATTTTTAACTGATAAAAAAACGAACACAAATGTAGCCGCTAAAGTAATAATAGTTTTAACTTGTAATAAACATTTTATTAAGTTTTTCATAATTACCTCCATAATAATTTATGTAAAATTTGTGTTTATAGATAATTAAAATGAATTAAATTTCATTAAAAGTTAGTTCTTTTAAGAAAAATGTTATATAATATTATTATGTAGGAGGTAATATGTTTTTATTTAAACTAGAAAGACAATTAAAATCATATTCCAGATGGAATAAATGTTATACTAAAGAAGAAAGAAAAATGAAAGCAAAAGATGAAACAATTTATGATAATTTCTATTCTTATGCAATTAAAAATCCAAAAGATAATGCAATAAACTATTATAATAGAATCTTTTCATATGAAAAAGTTTTAAAAATGATTGATAAAGCTGCTCAAAGTTTAAATTATTTAGGTGTGGAAAAAATGGATATTGTTACATTACTTCTTCCAAATATTCCTGAGGCTGTAATACTTTTTTATGCACTTAATAAGATTGGTGCGGTAAGTAATATGGTTCATCCTCTTTCAAGTAATGAGGAAATAAAAAATATTTTAAAAAATAATGAAAGTAATATTATTGTGGCAGTAGATGCTTCCTATGATAAATTATATGATATTACTGAAGGAACAAAAGTTACAAAAATAATTGGTGTCTCTGCGGCAAATTCATTACCATTATTATTAAAAATTGGTTATAAATTAAAAATGTTTAATAAATATACTATACCATGTAAAGAAAACTTTATAAGTTATAAAAAGTTTTTAAGACATAAAAAACCATTTGAATATAAAAAATATTATAATGTTATCGATAAACCTGCTTGTATATTACAAAGTGGCGGTACTACCGGTATTAGCAAAGGAATAGTTTTATCAAATGGTAACTTTAATAGTTTAACTGTTCAAGAAATAATAATGCTTAAAAAGCTTGAAAAAGGTGATAAGATTCTTGCAATTATGCCTGTGTTTCATGGATTTGGTTTAGCCCTTAGTGTAAATTCAATGTTATGCCTAGGTAGAGAGGTAATATTAGTACCAACATTTAAAGCATCAGAATTTGCAAATATTATTAATAAATATAAACCTCAAATGATTATTGGAGTACCAACATTATATGAAGCTTTACTTCAAAGTGAAGTAAGTGATTTATCTTTTGTAAAATATGCTGTTGTTGGAGGAGATTCTTTATCAAAAGACTTAGAGCTTAGAATAAATGATTTTTTTAGAAAACATAACTCTAATGTAGAAATAAGTCAAGGTTATGGTATGACAGAGTGTTTAGCGGGAGCAATTGCAAACTTTGATTATCATTACAAAACAGGTGCTATTGGTATTCCAGGACCTGGTAATGATGTTAAAATAGTTAAGCCATTTACTCAAACTGAAGTAAGAAATAATGTTGATGGAGAAATATGTATAAGTGCTCCAACTGTTATGCTTGGTTATTTAAATAATGAAGAGGAAACAAATAAAGTTATCCAGGTGCATAAAGATGGGTATACTTGGCTACATACTGGTGATATTGGCTATATTGATAATGATGGAATAATATTTTATAAACAAAGACTTAAAAGAATGATTATTTCAAGTGGTTATAATGTATATCCACAACATGTTGAGGAGGTTATAAATTCACATGATGCTGTACTTACTTGCTCTGTTGTTGGAATACCACATCCATATAAGGTTGAGGTTCCAAAAGCTTGTATTGTTTTAAAAAATGATGTTATAGATAATCCTATACTTCGTATGAATATTAAGAAATATGTTGAAAGTAAACTTGCAAAATTTGAATGGCCTTATAAATATGATTTTAGAAAATCACTACCTAAAACTAAAATGGGTAAAATAGATTTTAAGAGGTTACAAAATGAGGAATTCGAGGAAAAAGAAAAGAAAGACGCATAATCTTTCTTTTTAATTTATCTTTTTTTAACATTTATATTATCTATATTTTTAATAATATTTTTTGTATCAATTGATGATTTAACTAAATAAGTAATTAAAATAACTAGACCAGTAATAATTATTACAGGTGTATAATTTTTTGATGAACTTGATGTATCTTTTTTTAAATGGTCTAAACAGTTATCTTTGCCATCTTCATAACATTTAACGATATCTTTATCGCCATTTTCATAAGCTTCATTTATAACACTTTCAAGTGATGTATTATAAGCAGATGCAGCATATAAATCACTAATTACTACAAAAGGTGTTGCCTCATGACTAGCATCTTCGAACCCAAAACTATTAAATGCCTTAGCGACTTTTTTTCCTAATGCATAATCTTTGCCTTCAGCCCAATCAACATGATCAACATAAAGTTCTTTTTTTACAATTGTAAATGTTTTATCATAACCATCAAGACCTTTTAAATATTCTTCCTCTTTTACGCAATAAGGACATCCTCCAGCCTCGAATAAATAAACTTTTACCTTATCTTTTGCATTAACTAGTGTAGGTAAAAATAAAACTAGTGTTAATAACAATAATATTCTATTTTTCATAAATCCTCCAATAAACCTATTATAGCATACTTTTTTATCTATGATAAGGTGTTTCTTCATTATATAAAATATAATAAATTGATGGACTACAATAATCAGTGTAAGTAATTCCCTCATAACTATATAATGTCATACCATTTTCAGTAAGAGTTAATAGTTCAATACCTTTTTCTTTTAAAATAGCATAGCCATAATCAAACTCAAAAATACCTTTGTTAATATTTGAACACACATCTTTCACATAATTTTTTAATACTCTATCATCTGGTTTCATATTTCCTCCGTATAAGTATCTATTTTAAAGATAAATACGATTAAAGTCAATAAAAAAAACTTGTTATACTCTAACAAGTCTTGATTTTCCGTCTTCATAAAGAGGTCTATGAATAGCAATTTTCATCTTAGAATAAAATTCCATTTCCTCCTTTAAAAGATAATTTGTATATAAAACAAAGTATTTACCTTTTTTATCATTGTATATAAAAGCAATTCTACCTTCATCAGGATTTAATTTAGAAATTGATTTTAATACAATAAATTCATAACCATCAATTACCTCAGTTTGCTCTTTAACAAATTTATATTCATTAAGTGCTAAATCATTTTTAACAAGTTCTGTAAATTCTGTTATATCTTTGTTCGATTCTTTAAGGTAACCCTCAATATATTCTTTATTTTCTAAACTTCTTGCAGAAAATAAATATACACTATTTCTAAAATAAGAATGTTGCTGATAATATTCTCTAAACATCTTTTCTGGAAATTTAATTGACATATTAAACTTAGTTAAATATACATTATTTTCATCATTTGGTATATAACTAGTTTTAAATTTAATATCATTTTTAAGAAGTGATTTATAAAATTTATGAAAATTTTCTGAATTAAATGATACATCAAATACTTTATTTTTTGTTATTTTAACCATAACTTTTGCATTTGGATAATATGTTACTAAAGATATTTTAGAAAACTTTGTATTAAGTTCTTTTCTAAATAATCTTTGAACTTTAATATCATCACCATTAACAGTTACACATTTATATTTACATAGAGCATATATAACAAGAAGCAAGCACTCTATTGTAAGTAAACTATAACTAATAATTAACTTAAGAGATATCGAAAAGTAAATACAAAATAATGCTATTGTTATTGTAGCCATAAAAACAACAGTACCAATCCATTTTTGATAAAATACATTATAATTATCATCATCATTTTTTGCAAAAACAAATTCAGGCTTTAAAAATAAAATTATTGTATTAATTATGACAAAAAAGACCGCACATACAACGCATATTACACTTTTTATAACTGGACTCATAACTCACCTATTTTAACGTAACTAGACCACAGTCATTTTCAGCTTTGCAAATCTTTTGTTCTTCATTAAGTTTTATTTCTTTATCGCTTCCATCAATTAATCTTATAACAACTTTATTACCTTCAGTAGCAATAATTTCAGCATCAAGATTTTCAAGTTTTAAACCAACAGTAATATTCTTATATTCTTTTGTTTCATTTTTATAAGTAACATTAAGTGCTGTATAACCTTCCTCTTTCTTATTTCTTTTTGCAAAAATAAATAATCCTATAAGTAAAATAACTATTGCAACTACAATTGGAACTATTTTCTTACTTTCCATAGTCTCACCCTTCCTATTATAATTATAGAGGAAAAAGTCAAAATAGTAAAGTGATTTTCAAAAAAAATTTATGACTCATAATCATAAATTCCATGTAACTTTTCAATATCTGAATTTGATAAACTACTTACTGTCCAACCATCTGAGGTATTTACTACATAAAAATCAATTGTATAGCTTGTTTTTTCATTTGTTTCTTTCATTTTATCAAGTTTATATGTAATAAATTTTTCTGCATCATATTTTCCATCTTCATCCTTAAACTCATTAGGATTTTCCGCTAAATAAGTTGTTGCATCTTTTTGAGCTTTATATAAATCATAAACATTTATTTTAACAGTAATTGTGGCCTCATCGCCATTATAATCTTCATTTGTTATTTCATAAGAAAGATCTGTATATTGTTTTTTTAAAATATCTTCATATTTTTTAGAATTTTCCTCGTTTAAATTTTCCTTATCAATAACATTTTTCATATCGACTAATACTTTATCATCTAAATTCTTATAATTATCTAAATATTTTTTTACAGAATCAGTAGCACTTTTTCCACAACCCGTTAAAAATACTGATATAACAAATAATACTAATAAACATTTTATCTTTTTCATATTCTTATTATTGGTAATTTTTTTAAAATTATACAGTTTTATAACAAAGTTTTATTAAATCATAAACTTTTTTTTCAGAATCAGATATTGGACCATTTAATTTTTTAGTTATATTTTTTTTCATAGACTCGATATTTTTTTCATCTTTATTAAACCATTCATAATAAATAAATTTAAATTTTTCTATATCATTATTTTTAATTAATTTATCTACTTCATACATTAATTTATTTTTTATATTTTCTTCATTACGAAGTACTTCTCCATTAATTTGTATATCCTTTTTTTTATAATTAATATTTCCCTTTTTCATAAACTTTGTATAATTTAATATTTTTTCTTCATCAGTTAAAAGTAAGCTACTTTTATAGGTGCTTTCGCCATTACTATTAAACTGAACTCCTATAGCAGTATAATCATCACAAAAAACTAAAGGTATATCCTTTAAAAAAGATTTATCAAGAATTATATTATATTCAATTAAATCACTTAAAACATTTGATGAAACTTTATATACATAGCATTTTTTAGTAATAAGTTCATCCTCCGCAAGCCATTCATAAAATGGATAATATTTATCTAAAAAATTAAATGTTATGTTGTTAATAATCATATTTTTCCCCTTTCATAAACTAAAATAAGAATCAAAATGCCAATAAAAAAAATATTACAAAATAAATTACTAATAATAAAGTATACAAAATATGCAAAACTATACCCTAAAACTAACAAATTTAAATTAATTATTATAAAGAATAAACCAGAGACTATTAAAATAATTCCAAGTATATAAAAAAATATTAACTTCATAGTATATTTATATTTATAAATTAAGAAAAATATTATATAATTTTAATGGTGATAATATGAGTTTAATAAAATATATAATCGTGGCTATAATACAAGGATTAACAGAACCTTTGCCAATATCCTCCTCAGGGCATATGTATTTATTTAAAAGTATTTTTAATACAAATATGGCCTCAGATCTAAATTTTGAAATAATTTGTAATTTTGGATCTTTTTTAGCAATTCTATTTATATTTAGAAAAGATGTTATAAAACTTATTAAAGATTTTTTTATTTATATTTTTAATAAAGATAGTAGAGATAAAACGAAATATGGTTTTAAATATGCATTATATATTATAATTAGTACAATTCCTGTTGGACTTTCAGGACTTTTTCTAAAGGATTTTATCGAGGAGAAACTTACAAGCGTTAAAATATTAGGATTTGCATTTTTACTTACTGCTTTGGCATTATTTATTGTTAGAAATATTAAAGGTGAAAAAGATGATAAAGATATTACATTAAAAGATGCAATTATTATTGGTTTATTTCAAATGATTACTATTATGCCCGGTATTAGCCGAAGTGGTACAGTACTTGTAGCTTGCTTATTATGTAAACTTAAAAGAGAAACTGCTTTAAAATATACATTTATGTTATATTTCCCAGTGAGTGCAGCCTCAATGGTTTTAGGAGTTAAAGATTTATTAGAAGCAGGATCCTTAGGTAACATCTTATTACCTTACACATTAGGATTAGTTGCTGCCGGTATTGTAACATACTTCTCATATAACTGGTTATCTAAATTAGTAAAAAAAGGTAAACTTTGGAAATTCTCTATCTATTGTTTTATCTTATCATTATTTGTTTTAATATATTTCCGTTAAAAAAATTATATATTTATGATACAACGCCGTAAATATCTACAACTTTTCACAAATGTAATTAATATTGAATCAACATCTATTTCAACTTACACATATTCTTGAAATTTTAACAAAAGCTTATATCCGTTCGCTTGTTTTATAAAAAAAACTATTATATAATTTTAACAGGAACATTTGATATGAGTTTCATGCTCCAATCTTAGAAAAAAATAAGATACAATAAAAAAACTTTTATAATAAAAATCCTTAGTCTTATTTTTATCATTTTA
>OIYG01002201.1_pt1 | contig 12877 bp, 14 predicted proteins | sample 1587861 | NCBI WGS metagenome assembly OIYG01 (sample SAMN03283272) | human gut metagenome | biome: human-associated habitat; material: feces | host: Homo sapiens | place: Peru | collected 2012 | reverse complement strand
TAGCATTTATTACTCTCAGAAGTTAATTTCCGAGTTTCCTATCAATCTGGAGCGAACGAGGAGAATCGAACTCCCATCCTAGCCTTGGCAAGGCCATATTCTAACCATTAAACCACATTCGCAAAACAAGTACATATATAATGTACCATTTTTCTTACTAAAAAGCAATTATTTTTAGTTAAGTTCTTCAAGTTTTTCTTTATCAAGCTCTACTCTACTAATAGAATTAAACCTTTTTGTTATCTTTTCTGTTGTTGTATGAATGTCATTCACATCCCTACTTACTGTTTCAATACTTCTTGATAACTTATCCCATCTATCTTTATATCTTCCAAATTCTATACCTAATTTATTTAATTCCTCATGAATAACACTTGTATATTTATCTCTTTCTATATTTTTAAGTAACATTTGTATTACTGTAAGTGTAGATATTAATGTAGTCGGAGAAGTAATCCATACTCTTTTTTTATAAGCGTACTCTATTATATCTTGATGATAAGCATTTATTTCTGCAAATATAGCCTCAGCAGGTAAAAACATTATTGCCTGATTTGTAGTAACCCCAGGAATAATATACTTAGTACTTATCGCATCTATATGTTTTTTCACATCTGCCTTAAATAACTTTTCATATTTTTCTCTTTCAACCCTGCTAATATTCTTATCTACCATATTTCTATAGTTTTCAAGTGGAAACTTTGAATCTATTGCTATAGTACCAAGTGGTTCAGGTGCAAAAAGTATCGAATCTGCAACTGTTTGATTAGACAATGTATATTGTAATCTATAAATACTATCATTTCTTTCTCCAAATACTGAAGACAATATATGCTTAAGGTTAACTTCCCCAAATATACCCCTTGTTTTCTTATCTGTTAATATTCCTTGCAAAGATACTATATCACTTGATAAAGAATCTATTTTCTTTTGAGCCTCATCTATTTTAGATAACCTCTCAAGTACATTAGAAAATGTCCTATTAGTCTTCTCAAAGTTTTGATCTAATCTTTCATTTACCTTCTCATTCATTAAAATAAGCCTTTGTTCTTGCTTTTCAGACAAACTATTAAAATCCCTATTTAATGAACTCTTAAGGTCACTCATCTCTTTCATTATACTAACTTCTAGTTTACCCAATCTCTCCGTTATATTAGCCTCATTTCCCCTTTTCGTTAAACTAACAACTGTTAAAATCAAAATAATTACTAATAATCCTACTACTATATATTCCATTTACTTCTCCACCTTTACTACCTTTTCTACTATTTTACTTATAATGTATGCAGCCAAAACAAGAGCACCTACCCTTAAAAAATTTATTGGATCTTTTAAACTGTCAACAAAAGATACTGCTATATAACCATAAAATAACAGCATTGCAGGTTTTCCTATAATAAGTGCTATCAAATACTTCCTAGCAGATATCTTACTTAATCCACCAGCTATATTAACTGCAAATGCCGGAGTTATAGGAAGTGCAAATAGCACCACTAAAGTATTAAAATCAATATTCGATAATTTATCCATCCATTTTTTAATTGTTTCCTGTTTACTCTTTGAAAACCAATGAATAAACTTATCTCTAAACAAGTACCTAAACAAATAAAACGATGAAATACATCCAGTTATAGTAGCTACATATGATATAAGAAACCCAAATAAATTCCCAAATGATAACATATTTAATCCCACTATTGCACCAAGTGGAAGTGGAGGAAATACTGATTCAAAAAGCACCAAAACAAATCCTCCCAAAGGACCAAATGAAACCATTAATTCAACAAGATTATTTATTAAAACAGATATTTTTTGCATAATCCATTCCCCTTATTATGTTCTTATTATACCACGATAAACACAATAGTAGTATATAATTTTATAACTTTTCAAAAAATAGAAACATCCCAGTTGAAATATCTATTTTTCCACTCTTTACCCCTATATCTATATTACTCAATTCCTTTAACATAGAAAGAATTTCATCACTAGATATTAAATTACATTGTTCCTTTAACTTAGTTAATCTATACGGATGCAAACCATATAACTTTATTAACTCATGATCACTTAAAGACATAGATTTAACCTTTATCTTATAAAGAAGTCTATAATGATTAGCAATCGTATAAAGAATTTTTTCCTCAGTTTCATTCTCAAGTAACAATTCCTTATAAATACTCATTACTCTCTCTTTATTTCTTTTATTTATTTCATCTATTAAATTAAATATTGTACTATCATATCCCTTTTTTACTAAATTATTTACATCTTCCCTCGTTATCTCTTTATCACTATACTTATATAACTTCAATTTCTCAAGCTCATTTCTTATCCTTTTTATATTACTATCACAATGACTTATCAATAAATTTATCGCCAAAAAATCCATCTTATACCCATCTAAATTATCTTTTATATAAGCACTCAAATCATAATTCCATAACTCCTTATATTCTGTTTTTTCTTTTAAAACTTTAGTTATCTTTTTTCTATTATCTAACTCTTTATAAGATATAAGAACAAGTATATTATCATTCGGATTATCTAAATAACCTAAAAGAGGTTTCGGATCCTCTAGCCTATCAATATTAAATATCTTTATTATTTTGTCTCCAAATAAACTATAAGTATTTATATCAATAATCGCATCTCTTAAGCTATCCTCTTCTAAATTATAACTTATTACATTATCTTGCCCCTTCTCTATTCTATTTATTTCCTCTAAGACATAATCTTTTTGTCCTACTAATGTATATGTCATATCAAAAAACTCCTAACTAATACTATTTATGTACCAAAAAAAATTATCAAAATCATTTTTTAGATTTCATTCACTTTATAAATTTCTTTTCAAAGGTTAATATAGTTATAACACAGAACAAAAAATAAGTAAAATCTATACTTTAAATTATTAACATAGTCTTTGATATTATTATATGCATATGTATAACCTTTCTTTTTCATCTTTTCTAAATAGTAGTTATAAACAAAACAAGTGCATCCAAACATCTTATTTATTAATTCTTCTTAAATATAATTAAGATACAATCTAAACTTATAAACCTTGCACATACATAAGGCCATCTAGATAAATCAATTATAACAAACAAAACGTATGTTCATCAATAGCTAATGAATTGTTTTTATCGAAAAAATATAAATTTCCTGTAAAATAAAAAAAGTTAAATTTTTATTATTTGTTTTAACTTTTTTATTACTTTTTTCTCTATCCTCGATATATAAGACTGACTTATATTTAACCTTTTAGCAACTTCTTTTTGAGTCAACTCATCTTTACCATTTAAACCATATCTCATCTGCATTATCTCTTTATCCCTATCATCTAACTTATCCAACTCTTCTCTTAAAACTTTTTTATCATACTCATCCTCTAGGGGTTTAGTCACTATATTATCCTCAGTTCCAAGAATATCCTCCAAATGTAACTCATTCCCATCGCTATCAAAACTTAATGACTCCTCAAATGATATATCCGTCTTTGTCTTTTTAGTTTTCCTTAAATACATTAATATTTCATTGTCTATACACCTCGAACAATAAGTTGCAAGTTTTATATTCTTACCCCTTTTATAAGTATTAATTCCCTTAATTAAGCCTATTGAACCTATACTTACTAAATCCTCTAAATCAACCTTCGTATTTTCATATCTCTTAGCAAGAAATACTACCAATCTTAAATTATGCTCAATTAACTTATCCTTTGCCTTTATATCACCATTTTCCTTTAACTCTAAATATCTTTCTTCATCCTCCTTAGAAAGTGGCGGAGGTAAAATATCGGTTGCCCCAACAAAAAATACTCCGCCTTTTTTAAAAAACTTATTTAACAATTTTAATATCTTATTTTTCATTTTCTTCCTCCCATAAATTTACATTTAAAATCATATCACAATCCTTCACGTGAAATTTGTCATTTGCTATGGCTAAATAAATATTTTCAATAAAACCCTTCTCAGACACAAATATCTTACTTATTTTAACAGCCTTCATAACTCCAGTACCACTAACAGTTTTAAACGGTATATAAACATAGTTCTCTTCCTTACAAAAAAACTTATCATTATTTATAATAATAACAGGTCTATTAAAATATAACAAATCATTTCCCGTATCCATATAAGCCTCAAACTTATATTCCTTATTACCATAATAAACATTTACCTTATACTTACTTTTACCATGTCTTCTCTCTGCCTTAGTATAAAAAACATAAAAAATAGTTAAAACAAATCCAAACAAAACCAATATAAATATATTCAAACTATGTCCATTTGTAAAAAAAATCATCCCAACATTACTATATCCTATCTCTGTATTTATCAAATAAAGTCCTCCACCCATTATGATAGATAATATGATCAAATAGAGAAAATTATTCAAAGTATATTTAAAATTCTTATAAGAAAACGTTATAAGCAACATAATTATTGCCAGTATCATTTTCATAAAAAAAAATCCAAGTTGAGAAAACTCAAATAATATAACAAAAAAAGAAACCCCTCCAAAAAGTGAACCCAAAAATAATCTTATCTTTTTAACATTTCTCTTAAGTACTATAGATACCCCTAACAAAAGAATAAAATCAAATAAAAAATTTATTAAAAATATATAATCCAAATATATCTTCATCAAACCACCAAACTAAGTATAAAAAAAAGACATTAAATAAAATGTCGATTTTTCTAAAAACTATTAGCTATTTCCTTAAACAAATCTCCTCGATCTTCACATTGTTTAAACTGATCCCATGAAGCACTTCCTGGAGAAAGTAATATAACATCGCCACTAGAACTAATCTCATATGCTTTTCTTGTAGCCTTATCTATGTAATTACAAAGATATGTTGGAATACCTAAAGAATCTCCAAATTCCTTAACCCTATTCTCACACTCACCCATTGCAATAATTGCCTTTACATTCTTCATATAAGGTACTAGATCCTCAAACTTTTGACCTCTCTCAAGACCACCAAGCAATATAATAGTAGGTTCAGAAAAACTAGAAAGAGCAATCTGTGTACACTTTATATTAGTAGCCTCCGTATCATTATAAAAAATTCTACCATTCTTATTACAAACAAACTCTAATCTATGAGTAACACCAGTAAATTCCTTCAAAACAGATACAATAGAAGAAGTATTACACCCAAACTCCTTAACACCCATAACAGCAGCCATTATGTTTTCATAATTATGAACTCCTCTTAATTTTAAATCATCAATAGAAATTATCTTTTCATCATAATAATAAATACTATCATTAAGTAAATAAGCTCCATTTATAACATTCTTAGAAGAAAAATACTTCTTAGTACTCTTAGCATCCTTAACACTGTCTAAAAGATCCCTAGATTCCTTATTTAAAATAGCAACATCACTACTAGATTGATTTCTTAAAAGCTTACTCTTAACATACTTATAATGTTCATATGTCTTCATAAAATCAATATGAGCCTCAACAATATTAGTCATAACAGCAACATCAGGTCTAAACTCATCAAAATTTTCAAGTTGTTGACAAGAAACCTCCATAACAATAATAGTATCTTTCTCTAAAGAATCAACAAAAGAACAAAGAGGATATCCAATATTACCAGCAAGAACTACTTTTCTATTATCCCTTTTCAAAAACTCATAACACAAAGTAGTAGTAGTAGTCTTACCATTACTACCAGTAATACAAAGTAACTTAATATTCTTATCCTTAGGAATACATCTATAAGCCATTTCCGCCTCATTAATAACAGGAATACCAAGTTCATTACATTTTAAAACATATTTATGATCAATAGGAACTCCAGGATTCTTAATCAAATAATCAACAGAAGAATCAATCAAAGAAGCAGGATGAGATCCCAAAACAACCTTTATACCTAAAGAATCAAGCTCATCAAGAACAGCCTTATCATAAGAAGATACTCTATCATTAACAGTAACATCACAACCTCTTTTTCTAAGAAACTTAGATGCTGCAACTCCACTACGAGCAAGTCCTAAAACAACTACCTTTTTATTTTCAAACATATTATCACTCCATAACTTTAATAATTATAACACACTTTAAAACTAAGTACGAGATTTTCTATCATTAATTTCCTCCACTTTTCTTTCTATAGATGTAACCTTTTTCCTTCCTGTGAGAGTTAACCAATCACCTAACAAATTTAGTTTTGCTTCTCTTTTCTTTGATAATTTTCCTTGTCGATAATTGTTTCTTTGTCAATAGAGAACTGAAGTTTTCTGCCAACAGGTTTCTTCTCACATCCTATTTTACCAAACAAATACTCTGTAAACCAAACTCTGCCTGTTGCAGATATTGTGATTCTTTGTTCTATTGCATCTTCAGGTTCCGGACAAGGCCCATAGCACAGTAGGTCAGAAATAATCTGTGCCTTCTGCAGTCGTTTCTTTCTGACGATGAAATCAATATTAAACGAATAATATGAACTTTAGATGATGTATTTTTAACTTATTTAAATATGAAGAGTCATTCTTATTATTCCTAAAACAAGAAGATGTACTGGATAGAAGAAGTAGTTAAAAAGCTTATTTTGTCTGCCTCTTTCTCCGTTATAAGTCAGGTTTAAACTAAATCCAAGTAAGGCCCATGGTTCTTTAAACATTGAAGCATAACAGAACGGGATAGAATAGATATATCGATCATGAAAGAGATACATGAAATAGCCAATAAGTACAGCATGGTGTTCATAATCTAATCCTGCATTCATTGCGACAAAGCACATAATAGCCACAATAAGGAAAGAAACAAAATACCATAATGGTTTATTTAACTTCCTTTTGAGTACATCAATAAACCATATGATTGCAAGTACGAATGATAAAGTAAACATAATGTTGTTCCAGTTTGGCTCAAAAAAAACAGCTGATGTACACATATCAAATGGTATTTCGGAGATGATACCAAAGAGAAGAAGAGTTCCTAAGTATCTCCATTTGTTTCTTGTATGAAAGTATCCTTCTATGAGAAGAAAGATAAATATAGGGAAAGCGATTCTACCTAGAATATCAAATAGATCACTGACTCTATTCAGCATGCCACCATCTAGATTAGGATAAATTAGTGTTTTATTGAGATGATCAATAAGCATTGAAGCAAATGCGATATATTTTAATTGTGCACCAGAGAATATCTTGATTTTCTTATTTATATTATTCATATGTCTCAACCTTTCTTTTCTTCATTTAATCATAAATATAATTTATTGTTTTTTCTACTAGAACATACCTTCTTCATTTTTCTTCCTGCTATAAAGCTCAATAGTTTATTATAATGTCTGGCTTTATTAGGACAAACAGCTATACAGTGCATGCATGAAATACATTGATCTTTATTCGTGATTTTTGGATTGTCTAATGATATAGCACCTGTTGGGCATTCTTTTGCACATAAGCCGCAAGATGTACACTTTCTACTTACAGAAGGTTTAAGTGGTACTCCTCCGTATTACACATAAGGTCTGTGTCCTGGAAACTGAGGTGTTTCATATCTCTCACAATGTATGATTTCAGAAGTAAACTCCAATAATTCTTTTTCATCCTGCTGATCTGGTCGTCCTGTTCCAAACTGAGGCATTAAAGAATGTTCTGCCACAGCCTCCATTCCTGCAATACATACAAAGCCAGATACTTCTAAAACATCTTGTAATTCTACTAATGTATCATCAATAGCACGATTTCCATATACAACAGTTAAGACAGCCTTTGTCCCCTCTACTTTAATATCTTTAAACATTTCTGCGATAACAGAAGGAATACGTCCATCATAAGATGGCACAGTTATAACATATATCGTCTTTCACAAAGTCCTTCTTATTCAATTCATCTGGCTGTTTGATGAGATCAACTGTCTCAAAGGTTTATTCTGTTCCTTTCATAATTATATCTGCAACCTTCTTAGTCCCTCCAGTTGGACTAAAAAAGATATTATATAAGGACATAATTTCTTTCCTCATTTTCAACTATTATATCATATTCACAAAACTATGTATACATCCTATACGAAACTCCTGTTATGTTTAGTGTAGTGTTACAATTGATGTGAGACTTTTATATATAGTAAAAAAGCAATAAGTCTAGTAAAATGTAATTATCAATAAACATTTTTATTAGAAAGGACTTATTGCTATGACAAGTATATCACATTATCCACATAGTTTAAATACTAAATATTACGCTGTTTTATTATATAGAAATGGAAATCCTATATCTTTTGTATGTAGAAGATATAAATGTTCTAAAGCCTCTCTTATGAGATGAAATAAAAGATTTGATGGTACTAAAGATTCTTTGGTTGATAAATCTCATAAACCTCTTACTCCACATCCTAATGCTCATACTGAAGAAGAATTATCTTGGATTAAAAACTATATTAGAAGGAACCCTAATATATCTCTTTGTGAATTATATGGTAAATTAAGAGTCGAAAAAGGTTATTCTAGACATGCCTGTTCTTTATTTAGAATAGTTAGAAAATCAAAATATAAAGTTAATACTGAACACCATTCTAAATATACTCCTAAAAAGTATGATACTCCTACTGAAATTGGTATTAAATGGCAAATGGATGTTAAGGTAGTTCCAAAACAATGTTATGTTGGACAGATGCCTGATAAATTCTATCAATATACAGTTATTGATGAAGCTTCTCGTGAATGTTTTATTTATCCTTATAAAGAACAATCATCCTATTCAACTATTGATTTTGTTAAAAGAGCTATTGTTTATTTCGGATATAAACCACAAATAATTCAAACAGATAACGGACAAGAATTCACTTATACAATGAAAACAGATAAAATTCATCCTCTTGATGCTTTATTAAACGAATTAAATATTATTCATAAACTAATTAGACCACGTACACCTAGACATAATGGTAAAGTGGAAAGAAGCCATTGCTTTTAATTTTTTTATAAATTTTGTCTCACATCATTTACAATTATACAACCACTTTATATACTTCATCACTTATTTCCTTAATTGATTTCATTTGTCCATCTTTAGAACAATTTATTATATCCCAAGACAAATAATCTGCTACAAATGTTGCATTATCATAAACCTTCTTCATAAAAGTTAAATCATTCTCATGAATATCACCTTCTACTGCCTCACCATTTTCCTCTTTTCTTTTATTTCTCATCTTCGTAATTATATCTAAATCTGCTGTTAAAAAAATCACTTTGTCAGGCTTTTTTATACCTATTTTATTATATTCAAAATCCATCACATAATTTAAAAATCTTTTCTTCTCTTCATTATCCTCAATCAAAGTACTTTGATATATCAAACTTGATGTAGTATATCTATCAAGCAAAATAGTATCCCCTTGCTCAAACTTTTTCTTTAAATCTATATTCCAAGTAATTGCCCTATCTACTGCATATAAACTATTTACAAAATAAGGAGATAACTGATCAGGTTTTCCAAATGTTCCTTTTAAATATTCCTCTACCGGTTTTCCTTGATACGTATTATAACTAGGAAAATGATGAGACTCCACTTTTATATTTTCATCAAGTAATCTTTGTCTTAAAAGATTAAACTGCGTTGTCTTCCCAATTCCATCACTTGAACCTTCAATTACAATTAGTTTTCCTTTCATTTCTCTATCCCTTTCTCTTATAACAAACAAATGAATAATTTATATCATCTTTAGTATTAGCCCCTATTATCTCTTTTACATACTTAGTCTTATCAAAAGACGGAAAATAACAATCAGCATCCTTATCCTCCATATCAATTTCAGTTAAATATAAATTATTAGCATATGGAAGAAATAATCGATAAATAGAAGCCCCTCCAATTATAAATATTTCCTTTTCATCTAAACAAAATACCTCGTTATAATCATTTATTACAGTTACATCTTTTATCTTTTTTTTATCATACGACAAAACTATATTATTCCTATCAGGAAGAGCTTTTCCTATTGAATTATAAGTATTCTCCCCCATAACTACTGTCTTTCCAGTAGTTTTCTCTTTAAAATATTTTAGATCCTCTTTTATAGGCCAAATTAATCTATTATTTTTACCAAGCTCTAAGTTCTTACCTACTGCAGCTATTATATTTATTGTCATTGCGATATTGGAAAAGATATCTTTCCATGATGTTTATATTTCCTTATTTTTATATCTTTTAACTCCCTTGAATTATCAAACTGGTAAAAGTCTTTTTTCTCTGGATTTAGCCATAGTTCTGGAGCATCTAAATCCTCTAAAGTTTCTCCTCTTTCAATTTGTTCTTTTATTCCATCAATTTGATTCACATATATATGAGCATCCTTAATAGACCAATCTATTGTTCCAGGTTCTAAATCTGTACAATGAGCTATCATACTCAAAAGTACTGCATACTGAGTTATATTAAATGGAAGCCCAAGTGGCACATCACAGCTTCTTTGATGTACTAACATATTTAATTTTCCATCCGTTACATCCCATTCACTACACCAAACACATGATGGAAGTACTGCAGTATCCAAAAACTCATCTTGCCATAGACTCATTATCATTCTCCTATCAGTAGGATTATTCTTTATCTTAAAAAGCAAATTATCTACAAGACCATATCTTTTCACTATCCAACCATATGCTGTCCCTATTGTATGAGCCCATTCCTTTCCAAAATCCTTTTCAATATCTTTTTTTACCAATTTCCCATTTTCATCTAAAACATTTTGAGTTGCTTTCCATATACCATCATCACCAATTTCCCATTCATCCCAAATATGATTATTTCTTTCCTTAAGCCATCTAACATCATTACATTGTGCTTGATATATCCAAAGCATCTCAGTTATAGCATTCTTATAAAATACCTGTTTCGTAGTAAGCATAGGAAACTCATCACTAAGATCAAAATGAAAATTATAACTAGGTATCTTAATAGAATTAGTACCAGTTCTATTTTGAACTTCTACTCCTTCTGTTAATATTTTTTTACATAATTTTAAGTATTCCTTATCAAATTTAGACATCTTCTTATCCTCCTAAATAGATTATACAAAAAAAAAGCAACAATTGCTACTTTTATATTTAATTTACTTTAATAAAAACTTATTTACTATTACTTCAACACTAAAGATATATCATTTAAATAAACATTAAATCCTAAATTTAACTTTTCAGAAAACGCTTGTACCGATTTTAAAACTTTTTGTATAAAATAAAAATCCATTAATTCCTTAATATCTATTTTTTGATCTGCTTCTAAATATACATTTAACTTTCCATCTTCTATTTTTATTTTTATATCAGTTATATATATTAATTGTCTCATCCCCTCAACATTTATTCCATAATGTGCTACCCTGTCTTTTGTTATATCAAGTTTATCAGCAAAAATAAGAGCTAGTGCTATTATGTTATCAGTATCAAAACCATCACTATGAATCCTTATTGCTTCTAAAACTTCTTCATGATGTTTTAATTTTATATTATTTCTTATCAAGTAATCTTTTGCAAAAATATAACTTCTCTCAGCATGGTTTTTCTTCCCTAAAGTAGCCCCTGTATCATGAAGAAGTGCTGCTACTTTAGTATCCTCTATTATATCTTCAGGATAATTAAGTTTAGTCAAAACCTCTTCTGCAATATGTGCTACATTTAAAACATGGGTAAAGTCATGATGAGCCCATGCATCTGTATTGTTCTCAAATTCATTTACCTTTTCATAAATTTCAATTATTTCTTTATCATTTATAATCTTATTATACATATTTCCTCTTTCCATATAAGTATATCATAAGAAAAAAGATAAGAGAACTTTTTCTCTAATCTTCATTTCCTATTTTATTTTTAATATATTCCATTAAAAATACTACTACTCCCCCTACTATAAATGCTATAACACTAAATGTTGCAAATGACAAAGGACTTTTCGGAGTACTTAAACTTGTAGGACCCATAATAATTGCATATACCGATCCTATCATAAGACCTATTATTGTATAAATTGTCTGACTTCTATATTTTTCAAGTGCCTTTTTAACTAATCTTATAACTAAGAATATTCCTGCAATTATCCCAAGACCAAATATAAATAATATTGGAACAAACTCAAGATTCAAATGAAGCGTTTCTTTTATACCATTTATAATTGGTAAGTAAAGACCAAATATTAAAAGTAATGTTGAACCAGATATACCAGGTAAAACCATCGCAGATATTGCAACCATTCCTGCAACAAAAGTATAAATACAAAGTCCTATATTTAAACTAGATACACTTATATCAATACTATTTATTGTTTTTTGATTTAAATATGTAAGTAAAGATACCACAACTATTCCTATTACTGTAAATATTAAATGCTTATAATTTCCCTTTAAAAGCTTCATATCATCTTTTATTATTAATGGAATCGCAAACAAAATAAATCCCACAAACAAAGAACTTACAACATATATATGTGATTCAAATACCTTAGATAAGATAATAGTCGCAAGAGCCATTCCTATAATCCATCCTATTCCCAACTTTATCAAAAATTTAATTGATTCCTTTTTATTTCCATCTTTACTAAACAAATCATTAAGAGAATTTATGAACTTATCATAAAACCCTAAAATAAACGCTACTGTACCTCCCGACACTCCTGGAACACTATCCGCAAGAGCCATACAAAAACCTCGAAAGACATTAACTATCAAACTCTTCATACATTCATCTCCTATAAATCTTTTTTTATTATCTTATCATTATAATTATATTTTTTCTATATATTTTTTATTAATAGACATTTATTTTACATTGTTTTTTCTGCTTCTAACTCTAGAATTATTAGAATTTTCTTCACTTATTGTCCTAATTTGATAATTTGTTAATAAT
>OIYG01002200.1_pt1 | contig 12886 bp, 14 predicted proteins | sample 1587861 | NCBI WGS metagenome assembly OIYG01 (sample SAMN03283272) | human gut metagenome | biome: human-associated habitat; material: feces | host: Homo sapiens | place: Peru | collected 2012 | reverse complement strand
TATAAAAGTTATATAATTGCCTAACTCTTTTTATTTTGTTACAAAAGTTAATAATTTTATAAATTTGAAGTTAATTTACTTAAAAGCTGGCTTTTTGTGTGATAACCTGCAAACTGTGCTTGAATTTTCCCATTTTTAAATAAAATAAAACTTGGAAAACCGCTTACGCCATATTTTTGCGCAACTTCAGGATGTTTATCACAGTCTAATTTTCCAATCCAAAAACCATTATCAGATAAATCTTTTAAAACTTCATCTTGATTAATGCAAAATTTACACCAAGTTGTATAAAAATCAACAAGTTTTAGCCCATTTTCAGTTTCATTTTTAAAATTATTTTCATCTAATTCAACAAACATCATTTTCTCCTTTTTATTGAATTATATTTTTAAACATCAATTTTTATCATTATACAACAGTTTAAAATTAAGGATAATGTTGAAATTTCAAGATAGGATGTTATAATTTAGATAGCACTTTGAAAATTTAATCATGGGGATGTAACGGTTTCGACGGGGTGAAGCTTATCGTTGCGGTTGCATTTCAAGCTGAATAACTTGTAAAACTTTTTAAAAAAAATAAACGCAAATAACGTTGTAAAAGCTGACTTTGCTCCAAGAGCAATCGCTGCATAATAGCGACAGCCACTTTATAAGCCCAGCTTGCCGGTTTATAAGGTAATTTATGCAAGTCTTTGATGTATTTTCATTGGCGATATAATCGAAGTTTTTAGTCAATGGAGTTGGCAAACTTTAAAATTGCCTTTGGATTTTTATTAAGGTTGGGGTAATTTTCCTAAAAATCTAAGATAAAAGTGCCTATGAATGTAGATATCGCCTCGGTATCATTTCGGACGCGAGTTCGACTCTCGCCATCTCCAGTTTATGACTTAAAATTAAAAAGTTAATAAAAGCCTGTAAAATAGTAATTTTATAGGCTTTATTGTTATTTAAATGAATGACAAAATCTTTATGGTTTGTCAAAACCCTTGCCGTTATTCTGTTTAATGAGTTCGACTCCCCTTAAAACATCTTCCATATCATTTTCTTTACAATATGCCTCGAAAGCCCAACGAGCAAGAGTATTGTAGAATTTCGATTTCCTTTCTTCAATTTCATCTGGTGATGCTTGTTCTGTTGGCATTTTAATGATTAGCCCAATCTTCTTTGTCATAAATAACTCCTTTCTTGTAAAAGTACACAAATATGTATAAATACGACTTTTATGCTATAATCAATTTAAAGGAAAAGCGCATGAAAAAAGAATTAATTGTTAAATTGAGAAAAACATTTGAAGAAGCTGCATTTGATTATCAAGGTGTGGAATGTTGGTCTGCAAGAGAATTACAAATTTTATTAAACTATAAGGAATGGCGAAATTTTGAAAATGTAATCAATAAAGCTAAAGATTCCTGTAAAACCGCGAAACAAGATATAAATAACCATTTTGTTGACGTCAACAAAATGGTTCAAATAGGCTCAGGAGCCGAAAAAAGCATTCCAGATATATTGCTTACAAGGTATGCTTGTTATTTAATTGCTCAAAATGGTGACCCCAAAAAAGAAGAAATTGCATTTGCACAAAGTTATTTTGCAATACAAACAAGAAAACAAGAAATTATTGAAGAACGTATTTTATTAGCCGAAAGACTAGAAGCAAGAGAAAAACTTACTGCAACAGAAACAGAATTATCCGAATTAATATATGAAAAAGGTGTTGATAATAGTGGTTTTGGAAGAATCAGAAGTAAAGGTGATTGTGCATTATTTGGTGGAAAAAATACTTCAGAAATGAAAAGAAAATTAGGCATACCTGATAATAGACCATTGGCAGATTTTTTACCTACAATTACAATTAAAGCAAAAGATTTAGCCACTGAAATAACTAATTTTAATGTAAAGAAAAATGATTTGTATGGTGAAAATTCTATCACAAATGAACATATTAAAAACAACAAAGAAGTAAGAGAATTATTAGGTAAAAGCGGAATAAAACCAGAAGAATTACCACCGGAAGAAGATATTAAAAAACTTGCCAGAAGGGTTAAAGCTAATGAGAAAGAAATTGCTAAGACAAATTCTTTCGGCAAAATATCTAAAAAAGACTAGATAGTTTATGCACATTTTCTATACTCACAAATGCGTGAAATAAAGACAAAATCAGATAATGAATCAACAAATTGTTGAAGTAAGGAGTTCGATTTTGGCGACACCATCTCCAGAATTAAATTTATCAGTTAATTCCTTTTTAAAACCTTAAAGAATAAATGTTTTGTAAAATTTTATTTACAAAAATTATTTTTTTTAAAAATTTTAGGCAATTTAAATTATTTTTTTGGTTTTCTATAATTGTAATAAAAAAGAAAAAGGAAAGAATAAAATGAATGGTGTGAATGATTCTATTTCAAAAAACGATATAGCTAAATATTCTCTTACTTCTGCAGCTATCGCCGGAACTGCAACTGCAGCTAAAAATGTTGTGACTCAAAAGAAAATTTTAGCTAACCCAGATGTTTATATCAAACAATTTAAAGGCGAAATTGAAAGCCAAAAGAAATTTCATAATTCCTTTTTCGATGGAACGCAAGATGCAGCTAAAATTGCACTAGATAAATTAGATAAAAGTTTTGACCAATTTAAAAAATTTGCTACTGGCGGAAAATTAAATATAAAACAAATCGCTAAAAAAACAGGCATTGTTGCCGCACTTGCAGGCGCTGTAGTTGCTGGCGCTTGTTTATTACACAATGCAAAAAAAGATGAACTACGTGACGATTCAAAAATTGTAGCTCAAGAGCTTAAAAGCGCAAAAGTTGGTGAAAATTAAAAAATTTGTTATACTAATAATGTAATCATAGCCATGTGCTAAATAACTGGATGTTTTTCCGCTAAAGTTATTGATTACCTAATAAAGAATCAAAGAGAAGTACTGGATGTTTTCCGTTTAAAGTGCTTCTCTTTTTAGTTTATCATTTTTATTTCTAAGCCAAGCTATCTAAAACTTCAAAAATTTTTGTTTTCTTGTTAGATAAATTATCTATATATTTTTTCATAAACAAAACGCATTTATCTAGTATAGCCAAAGTGACAACGTTATCGTATTTTGTTTCTTCTAGGAAATCTTTTTTTGAAATTTCATTTAAAAACATTTTAATTTTTGAGTGGATTTTAATTGAAGATGGATTGAAGTGTGAATTTTGACATTCTTCACAAATAAAACCGCCAAGGGTTGGGTTATAAATTGCATTATTTTCAATTTCTTTTTGGCAAGATGAGCAATAGCAAAAATCAAGCCCCCAGCCTAAAAGCGCCATTATTTTAATTTGAAATTTCAAAACAGTTAATAACACTTCTTCTTTTTTTTCTGAAGTTGCAATTTTTTCATAAGCGCTAAAAATTAAGTCATAAATTTTATCGTTATTTTCATCTTGATTAAATTCATTTGAACAGAAATTATTGATTATTTCTGCGATATACATTGAATAAGAAAGTTTATCAAGGTCATTTCTTATTTTATAAAATGTATTAATGCTTTGGGCTTGAGCAATAGTATCAAGGTTTTTGCCCTCGTTTAACATTAATCTGTTAGCAATAAACATTTGTATTCTTGAACCGATTTTCGATTTTGGAGATTTTGCACCTTTTGCAACTGCTCGGATTAACCCTTTTGTTTTTGAAAACATGACAACAATACTATCTGTATCATTTAAAGGATAGTTTTTTAAATTTATTGCGTCTGTCGTAAAACTTTTTTTCACAGCTAAATTGCCCTAAAAAAGTCCTCTAGTGCTGTCATTTGAGTATTAATTTTAATTTCTTCTTTAATAGAATTAAAATAATTTTTGAAAGTTTCTCTAATGTTAATATCTTTATCTAAAATAAATATTTCTTTAACTTCATTTGAAATTCTTAAGGCACTTCTTAAAAGATTAATTAAAGTTTTATCTTCGCAAGATGGTTTAATTATAAGCCATACATCAGATTCAGCTAAGGCAATCATTGAATAGTTATAATAATCCATATTTATTTCAGAGCTATCATTATTTGAATAATAAAAATCAGGATACATAGCCTTTTTGCATTTTGGACATTGAATTGCTAAAGGCATAACATCATTATTTTTATATAAATATTCTTGCTTACATTCAGGACATTTATATAAATTTGATAAGCCAAAAAGCGGCATTATATTAAGGTTTACGTCATCACTATAGTTAAAAATATTATATGAAATATCATTTTGTTCAGCTAATTCAATAAGATTAGAGCTTTGAGAATTTGTTATTAAATTTGTTGGAACGTTATTACTTTTCAATTGCTCTAAAAGATTTTTTAATTCTGAAACATTTGTGTTTGCTTGAAGATTAATTTCAGAAATTAAGTCGATAAATTCTTCTAGGCTTGCTGAAGAAGTTTTTGTTTTGTTGATTAAATTTTTGTATTTAATTATGTTTTTAATTTTTTCGTTTGAATTTTCTTGACAATAAAATACGCAAACTTTTTTCTTTTTGGTTTCAATTTGTTCTATTTCCTTATTAACCTCTTGAATTTCATTTTGAGGTTCATTTTGAAAATTTTGCTGGGGTTGATTAGAAACCGTTTCTTCGTTTTGATTTATGTTTTGATTAACATTTTGTTCAAAATTTTCTTCAACCTTAAATTCATTAAAAGGTTTTATTGTTGTTGGAGTTGGAACTTGAGTTTGAGGTTGGTTTTGAGGTTGAACTTGAACTTGGGGTTGCGCCTGTAAAACCGAAGAAGTTTGAATTGGTTGAGTTTGAGGTTGTATTTGATTTTGGTTTTGATTTACACCCTTTGAACCAAAAGCCTCAAAAGCATCGATTTTATGAGGTTTTTCATCAGCATTATAGCTTAGAGAAGTCAAACTTGAAACCCTATTTTGATTCATCGCTTCATAAGGAGAAGTCATTGAACTAACGCTTAAGCCTTGTTTTTCAAGGATATCAACGATTGTTGGACTTAAAATATCTTTAATGTCAGATGGAATTTCATCATTTTTATAAACATTTGAATAGATATCTTTAAGCATATCAGTATATTCAAAAATGTGTCCGCTGTGGAACTTTTCATGCAATTTATAAGCACCATCTTTTAATAGCTTCAAATCCATTTTTCTTAAAGCTACCTCTAATCTTTTAATTGTCATTATTTCTGTTTCCGGAAATGGCGCCATTTTTTACTCCTTTGTTTAATAATCTTGTTCTAGCGAACTATTTCTATAAATCCCTCTTAACATTTGATCCATCTCAACTTTTTCAAGACTGAATTCAAGTGCTGTTTCTTTTGAAATAACCCCTTTTTGAAACAACTCAAAAAGCGACATATTCATTGTTTGAATGTTTGGTTGTTTACTTTTTTGCATTAAAAGTTGCAAGTCCTCAAATTTCCCATCTTTAACATAATCCATTACCGTTGATGTAAAAGTAAGAATTTCAAGAGCAGGAACGAGTTTGCCATTATCTAAGGTTGGCACAAGCTGTTGATGAACAATTCCACGAATGCAATTTGATAATCTTTTCATAAATTGATCTTGCGCAACTTCTTCTATAAACCCTTTCAAACGATTTATAGAAGCTATTGTACCATTAGTATGCAAAGTTGAAAAGACTAAATGTCCTGTTTCAGAGGCTTCGATTGCACTTAAAAGTGTTTCTTTATCTCTTATTTCACCAACTAGAATAACATTTGGGTCTTGCCTTAGGGCAGATTTAATCCCCGATTTAAAATCATCAACATCAATATTTAAACTTCTTTGGGTGATAATTGATTTTTTTTCTTCATAAACAAATTCAACAGGGTCTTCAATTGTTATAATATGCTTTTTTTGATTAGCGTTAATTATATCAATCAAACTTGCAAGAGTAGTTGATTTACCAGAACCCGTTGCCCCTGTTACAAAAACAATGCCATTATTAAAGGCTGTGTATTCTTTTAAATATGGTTTTAATTGAAGTTCTTCAAGAGTTTTGATGTGATAAGGAATTGTTCTAAAGGTAAATTTGCCGTGGTAAATATCTCTACAATAATTTACACGAAACCTTGAAACCCCTTTAATTTCATAGATGTAATCTAAGTCTTTAACTTCATGGATATTTTTAACATATTCTTGTGGGAGAGTTTTTTCTAAAATTGCAGAAATATCTTCTTTATCAATCGGATTAGTTGCAATTTTATAAATTTCTCCGTTAATTCTTAAAGAAGGAATTTTATTACAATTTATGTGAATATCTGAAGCCTTTGCCTTTTGCGACTTAATTAAAAAATCATCTATATCGAAAGCCATCTTTTAAACTCCTAATAATTAAATATTTTATAATTTTTTCTTTTATTATGCAATTTATTATTCGACCTTTTTTAATTTATTTAACATTATTTTTTATGTAAGTTTTTAATTCTTCAAGTTTTTTAATTTCGTCTGATTCAATGTAAAATCTTAAAAGTGGCTCTGTTCCACTTTTTCTGATTAATAAAGAGGTTAAACCGTTATCTAAAAAGATTTTTACTCCATCAATCGCTAATTTGTCTTTCACTTTAAAAGAATGAATTTCATCTTTTTTTGAAAAAGTTTCAATAATTTCATTAGCTTTTTTATCATTTTCAAGAGAAATATCGACCCTATCTGTAAAAAATTCACAACCTGCAAAATCTAGGATTTCTTCAACTAATTTATATAATGGTTTTTTATAATATGCCATCATTTCAATTATTAAAAGATTAGCAAAAATTCCATCTTTTTCTGGAATGTGCTCACCTGTTGATAATCCGCCAGAATCTTCCCCCGCTAAAATTGTTTCATTGTTTCTCATAGCTTCTGATAACCATTTAAAACCAACGGGGGTTGTTATTGTTTTAACATTTAATTTAGATGAAACAACTTCAACAAGGTTTGAAACGCCAACGGTTTTAATCATAGCGCCTTTTTTACCTTTTAAAACGAGATATTTTAAAAGCATTGTTAAAATTATATTTGGGCTGATATAATTTCCTTTTTCATCAATAACGCCGTATCTATCGCTATCGCCGTCATTTGCTACTGTAATAAAGCCGTTTTCTTTGTGTTTCATAAATTTTGGTTTTGGTTCAGGCAAGCCACCCCCAAAATCGCTTGAATGAAACATATTATAGCTTTTAAAGTTAATTTTATGTTTATTTAAAATTTTATCAAAATAACCTATTGAAGCACTGAAAAGTCCATCGTAGATTATATTTGGCTGATTATTTTTAATTAAATCAAAGTCGATTATTTTTTCTAAATGAGAAAAATATTCTTCTTCAAGGTCTTTAACTATTATTTCGCCATTTTCAGCTTTTTCAATTTTCTTATCTAAATATTTTAAAATTTCATCTGTAATTTCTTTTGTAGCGGGCCCTGCGTAATTTGGAATGTATTTAATTCCTTGATATTCCTTAGGGTTATGAGAAGCAGTTAACATAATTCCACCAAGAGAATTTTCATAATATTTTGAATAATAAGCAACAATTGGAGTTGGAATTACTTTTGAAGATAAAACAACCCTAAAACCATAATCTTTTAAAAGTTTAGAACAAAAATCCGCAAAGTCATGCGCCATAAAGCGAGGGTCATAGCCAACAATGATTGTATTTTTTTGATTTATTTCAAAATTATTTTTTAAATATAGGCAAAGCGCTTTGATTATTCTTTCAACTGTTTCAAAGGTAAAATCTTTTGCAATAATTCCTCTAAAGCCGTCTGTTCCAAATTTTATTATGGTTTTTTCCATCTTAACTCCTTTTTAATTAGCTTAATTATAACAAAAATAATGTTTTTAAAAAATAACTTGTTTTAAAAAAAGATTTTTGTACTAAAATAGAGGTATTATGATGAAAGTTTATTTAGGAATTGATGTAGGTTCCGTTACTACAAAAATAGCACTCGTTGACGAGAACGGAAAATTTATAGACGGTTATATGACAAGAACAGCAGGACAACCCGTTATTGCAGTTCAAAAATGTTTAGATAACATCTTAGCTCAAGCAAACGGCAGAGAATATGAAGTTTGCGCAGTTGGTACAACCGGTTCAGGCAGAAACCTTGCAGGGGCTTTAGTTGGCGCTGATGTAATTAAAAATGAAATCACAGCCCATGCCGTTGCAGCAAGTTCTGTTATCCCAGGGGTTCAAACTATTCTTGAAATTGGCGGACAAGATTCTAAAATTATTATTTTAAGAGACGGCATTGTTACCGATTTTGCTATGAATACAGTTTGTGCAGCCGGCACAGGAAGTTTCTTAGATCACCAAGCGCAAAGATTAAATGTTGATATTAAAGATTTTGGCGATATTGCCCTTCAATCTAAATCACCTGCCAGAATTGCCGGTCGTTGCGGTGTTTTTGCTGAATCTGATTTAATCCATAAACAACAACTTGGCTATGCCGTTGAAGATTTATTATATGGCTTATGTCAAGCGTTAGTTAGAAACTATATTTCAAACCTTGCTTTAGGAAAAGAATTATTACCTTCAATTTCTTTCCAAGGCGGCGTTGCAACAAATAAAGGCATGGTTAAAGCGTTTGAAGAAATTTTAGGTCACGAAATTATTGTTCCACCTAATCATCAAACAATGGGCGCTATTGGTGCTGCTATGCTTGCTATGGAAAATCATCAATATACAAATCAACCTACAAAATTCAAAGGTTGGACAATTAAAGATATGGAATTTCATTCAATTACTTGTGCTTGCACGGGTTGTTCTAATAACTGTGAAGTTATTACAATCCTTGAAGGCAAAGAGGTTCAAGATAGAAGTAAAATTGAAAAAATTTCAGATATCAAAGGTAATATCATCGCTCGTTGGGGCGGAACCTGTGGAAGATGGGATATTTCATAAATATAAAATTAAAGGTGCTTTTAAAAGCACCTTTTTTAATTAAAATTCAACTTTTTTATTAAATTTATTTTGAGTTTTTTCCATGCCCTCATCTAACCAACAATTAACTGCTTGAAGGGCAAAATCTTTCACTTTTTCAAACTTATTTAATTCTTCTTGGCTAAAGTTTCCTAAAACAAAATTATCTATAGGAATTTTATCAGGAACAGGTCCAACACCCACTTTTAACCTATCAAATGTTTGAGTTCCAATTGAATTAATGATTGATTTAATTCCATTGTGTCCACCAAAAGAGCCGTCTTTTTTAAATCTTAAAGTGCCAAATTCAATTGTTGCATCATCATAAATAACAAGAATATCTTTATTAGATAATTTATAAAAATTCATTAATTGAATTACTGCCCTACCAGATAAATTCATATATGTTTTTGGTAAAAGATATAAAACATCTCCTTTTTTACCAAAAAAAGCGTCGAATTTATCTCCTAAAGTAACATTATGGCTTTCTAAAATTTTATCCATAACCAAAAAACCTGTGTTATGGCGAGTGGTTTTATATTTAATTTCAGGATTTCCCAATCCGATTAATGCTTTCATTTTAATATTTTCCTTATTTTTGTAATTGCAATTTGAATTAATCTAAAATATTTATCTCAATCGGTAATTTAAAAAAGTATAAAAAGGGTTATTTGTAAGATAACATATAAGACGGAGTAAAATCAATAAATGAAAAATAATAATGTTGATTTAAAGAAAAAAAGTTCTAAAATCGTTGCCGATTTTTTAGAAAAAACACATCTTCATAAAAAAGAGTTTGCACAAATGATTGGGGTTACTTTATCTTACGTTTATAATTTAATAGATGAAAACGTACCTTTTTCAACTCGCTCTATAACTCTTGAGAGAATTGCAACAGTTATGGATATAAATCCAGAGGATTTTATGGAATATCAAATTCCTTATGATGTTGTGTCTTACAGTGAAAATCTTTTAATGTTAAAAGATTTAATTAAATTTAACAAGTTAACCACTCTTGATTTTTTAAAGATGTTTGAAAGGAAGAAAAGGCTTGAACTTGTTGACATTTTAAGGGGCGCAAAACCAATTCAAATTGATTTTGAAGAATTAAAACAAATTGCAAAAGCGCTTAATATGGATAAAAAAGAGCTTTTTGAAATGTGGAAGAAAAGAATGATGGAATATTTAAAAGAGGGCGGTTTTAACCTTGAAAAAAATCAAGAGCTTTTAAATTCAATGTTTGAGTGTGCAAGAAAAAAAATTGTTTCAGATAGTTAATAAAACTTCATAAGATATAAATTCGCTCTTGACATTCCTAATAAGTCTATATAACATGGTTTCAGACGATATTAGTTATAATAAGGTGATACATGAAAGGTTCTACTTTACATAGATCAGGTTTAACCAGAGAAAATATGGGCGTTCTAGCGAATTTAACACATCCTGAAAAAAGACAAACAACAAGAGCTCAATTAAATCAATATTACAAAGCTGCAAAATCAAAAGAATTAGACATTCTTTGGGGCGGTGTTCAAAAAGGCATGCAAAAAGTTCATAATGCCACTCGCTCAACACAACAAAAATCTCCTGCAGCATATCTTACAATTGGCTTTATTGCAGGTGTTGTTTTCACCTTGTTTATGTTCTCAATCGTTTCAATTTTCACAATCAACCCAAAAACAGATTCAAATTTAAAATCTAAAACAAACGTTACAGTTATCGGCGAAGACACAATGTCTGAAAATGCCCTAGAAACACCTGTTAGTGAAGAAAAATATGTTGTTAAATCAGGTGACACATTAAATGGTATTGCTTATAGATTTTATGGAAAATATGATGAAGCTAAAATTCTTGAAATTCAAAGAATTAACAACATCACTAACCCAGCTTCAATTAAAATCGGTCAAGAGTTAACAATTCCTGTTTCTCATGAAAGATAATTAAACTAAAGTTTTTAAAACCACCTCTTTTTAAGAGGTGGTTTTTTAGTGAACAATTAAAAATTGTCTATAAAAATAGTACTCGTCATCCTGAACCTGAAAGCGTGAGCCGATGCGCCTACATCCAACCCCCGATATGTCATCCCGAACTTGTAAGTGTGAGCCGGTGCAAGAGGTCTTGCATAATGCAAGTCCTCTTGCACTACGGCTGTGACGTGGGACGTTAGTCCCTCAGGAACTATTTCGGGATCTGATGTGTTTCAGTATTTACATGGGTTTTGCTTTATTTCTTTTAGTGATACTTGATAAGATCCTGAGCTCGGCAAAGCCTCCTCAGGATGACAAGTCCTATAATGGTGTATAAGAATGCAAGAATAGGTTCACTTGACTCGGGTCACACTTTTTAGTTTAGTTTAACACATCTGCCTAGTTTAAAATAAACCTTAGCTGATTCCCATTGTGTTCTTGATACATTTCTGTCGCATAAAACAAAAAGTCCAGAATCATAATCTTTTACTTTGCAAAATTTTTCTTGTTCAACTTTACAGTTGTACATATCCCCATAGCCGTCTGCTTGGAAGAATTGAGTTTTTAATTCTTTGTATTCTTTATCTTTTAAAACATCTTTTTTAGAATTTACTTTTGTTACAAACCTTGCTTCTGCGCAAAGACCAAAAACAAAAGTCATAGCAATTAATGAAACTAAAATCCTTTTCATTCTTTTCTCCTGATTTTAATAACCGACTTTAAAACCTTTTTTGATAACTGTTTTACAATATTTATTCATAGTTTTATCATCTTTAATATCATCAACAGTTTTTCCATTTTTTAATTTTTTTATTTGAGCTAGGGAATATTTTTCCATAGCGTCAAGTGGTGAATAGCAATCATAAACAGTTATTGTATCTATAGTTAAAATGTTTTTTGTAAAATGGCATTTATCGTCAACTTTTCCGATAGTTTTAATACCGTCAAAATTATTAGCTTTTTCACATTTTGAAAACATTTTATACGCAAAAATTGACCTAAGTTTATATTGTTCCATTTCATCATCTATGCTGTTCGCTAAAACGCCAAGCATAGATGATATTAATAAAAAAATTATCAAATGGAATATTTTTTTCATAGGCTAGATTATATCAAATCCTGTATATTTTCTCAATACTTCAGGGATGATTATGTGTCCATCTTTTGTTTGGAAGTTTTCACAAATTGCAGCCAATGTTCTTCCAACAGCAAGACCAGAACCATTTAGAGTGTGTACAAATTCAACACTTCCATCTTTTCTTCTAAAGCGGATATTAGCACGTCTTGCTTGATAATCGCCAAAATTAGAGCAAGAAGAAATTTCTTTATAATTGTTATAAGATGGCATCCAAACTTCAAGGTCGTAGCATTTATTAGCTGAAAAGCCGATATCGCCTGTTGAAAGCGCTACTCTTCTATATGGAAGTCCAAGTAATTCCAACACATTTTCAGCATCACGAGTTAATTTTTCGTGTTCTTCAACACTTTCTTCGGGTTTTGTTAATTTAACAAGCTCAACTTTATTGAATTGGTGTTGACGAATTAATCCACGAGTATCTTTGCCCGCTGAACCTGCTTCTCTTCTAAAACATGGAGTGTAAGCAGTCATATACTTTGGAAGCATATCTTCATCTAAGATTTCGTCTTGATATATGTTTGTTACAGGAACTTCAGCCGTTGGAATTAAGTATAAATCTTCATCCACACATTTAAACATATCTTCTTTAAATTTTGGAAGTTGTCCTGTTCCTGTCATAGTCTTAGTATTAGCCATTACAGGAGGAAGAATTTCTTCGTAACCTCTTGTTAGAGTGTGTGTATCTAAGAAAAAGTTAATGATAGCACGTTCTAATTTAGCGCCATAATTGCGATACAAGGTAAATCTAGTGTGAGCAAGTTTAACTCCTCTTTCAAAATCCAACATTCCAAGTTCAGGACACAAATCCCAGTGAGCTTTTGCTTCAAAATCAAACTTAGTAGGCTCGCCCCAGCGTTTAATTTCAACATTTTCACTATCATCTTTTCCAATTG
>OIYG01002199.1_pt1 | contig 12887 bp, 8 predicted proteins | sample 1587861 | NCBI WGS metagenome assembly OIYG01 (sample SAMN03283272) | human gut metagenome | biome: human-associated habitat; material: feces | host: Homo sapiens | place: Peru | collected 2012 | reverse complement strand
CCACAGAACGATCATAGCCAGGGTCTGGTTGGTCCAGCTGAAGTAACGCCAGATGATGGTGTAGTCGATCTTGCCCAGGGCGTTGCCGATGCCCAGGAAGGCACCGATGCCCAGAACGGGGATGCAGAGAATCAGACGATTCTTCCACTTCTTCTGGTCCAGATGGAACCAGTCAGCCAGCACCAGACGGGCGGACCGGAAAGCGGTGTCGCCGGAGGTGATGGGGCAGGCGATAACGCCCAGCATAGCCAGAGCAATGCCAACGCCGCCCATGGTCTTCTTGCAGACGTCGTAAACAGCGGTGGAACCGCCGCCGCCCAGGGCCAGCAGCTCTTCGCCGGTGTACAGGGCGCAGCCGGCAGCAGCCCAGATCAGGGCGATGATGCCCTCGGAAACCATGGCGCCGTAGAACACGAAGTGGCCCTGCTTCTCACTCTTCAGGCAGCGAGCCATCAGGGGGCTCTGGGTGGCATGGAAGCCGGAGATGGCGCCGCAGGCCACGGTGATGAACATGAAGCTCCAGATGGGGGTAGCCTTGGGGTGCATGTTATAGAAGTGGCTCCAGATCTCGGGGATCTCGTAGCCCTTGGTGAAGATACCCAGGCCCACGCCAACGGCCATGACGATCAGGCAGATGCCGAAGATGGGGTAGATCTTGCCGATCAGCTTGTCGATGGACAGGAAGGTGGCGATGAAGTAGTAGACCAGGATCAGGATCAGCCAGAACATCTTGCTGCTCAGAATGCTGGGGGCATTGGAGCACAGCAGCTGCAGCAGACCGGCGGGGCCGACTGCGAAGACGGTACCGACCATGACCAGCAGCACCACGGAGAACACACGCATTACGTTCTTCATGGTCTTGCCCAGGTAGATGCCGGAGATCTCGGAGATGGAGACGCCGTCATTCCGCTCGGACAGCATACCGGAGAAATAGTCGTGGACGCCGCCGGCAAAGATGGTGCCGAAGGTGATCCACAGGAATACGATGGGCCCCCACAGGGCACCGCTCAGGGCGCCGAAGATGGGGCCGAGGCCCGCGATGTTAAGCAGCTGGATCATGAACAGCTTCCACTGGGGCAGGACCACGTAGTCCACGCCGTCGTTGATGCGCACGGCGGGGGTTTCACGGTCGTCCGGGCCGAAGGTGTTTTCTACGACTTTGCCGTAGAAGAAGTAACCCGCGATCAGGATTGCCAGGCAGAGCAAAAAGCTAATCATTTGGACTCCTCCTTGAAACATATAAAATTTTTCGAATAGGAGCATAATGCCCCACTTCTACGGCGACATTATCGCCGACTTCTGCTGCAAAATCAATGGACAAACTCCACAAAAAAGCTCTGCAAAATTTTGCAGAGTTCACAATACGGACACAATTTGTCCATAAACCTTAAAAATTTGTAAGAAATCGCAGGCTTTGCAAGAGGAAAAGTTTAAGAAAACAGGTCTAAAAATATGCAAAAAGATAAAGCGGAAAAATTTTACTTGACAAAACGAAAACTGCAAATGCGAAAAACAGCGAAAATAACCGATTATTTTCCGGGAAATAGGGACTGTATGCGAAAAAAGCAATCGCCGCCCCAAAAAGACGGCGGCGATTTAAAAAAAGAAAAATACAAAAAGGACTTCCTGCTCTTAAAACCTATTTCCCAAATAAATCGCTGTGTGTTCCCGTTCGGGCCAGCGTCAGCACCAGAACATCATTTTCAATACGATAGACCAAAAGCCAGTCCGGCAGAATATGACATTCTCTGTGCCCGACCCAATCCCCCGTCAGCGCGTGGTCTCGGTTTTTTTCCGGAAGTGGTTCCCCGCGGGATAGGATTCGGATAATGTCATCCAACAGTGCAATGTCCATATGGCGTTTGAGGGCCAATTTGTAGTCTTTTTTAAATTGTGTCGTCCATACAATATCACGATTCATCGTTTGAGCTCCTGAAGGGCTTCTTCAACGTCGGAGTAGTGTCTGACATTGGGATCTTTCGCAATCCTTTCAGCCTCCAGCATTGCGGCAACGGTTTCTTTGTTTGGTTGATCCAGCCGGACCTCAAAGGGAAAACCGCCGACCCGAAGGGACTGCCGCAGGAAAACGTTGATTGCAGTGGTCAGGTTCATACCCAATTCCCCATACATGGCTTCACACTGCTTCTTGATTTCACTGTCCATGCGGACACTAAAATTGGTACTGGCCATAGTAACAGCTCCTTTATGATTATTTATATGTGTATTATATGCTAAATACAATGCAATGTCAATGCAATAGATGTAAAAGAAACTGCATAAGAACAAAAACGCTGAAATTGATTCTGGGGAATACATCGATTTGGTGCGCTTTTGAAGGCTTCCAAATGGCTACGCACAGCTCTCATGCGAAAAGGCCCTTCCTCAGGCAGGGCTGCACTCTGCCAGCTCCGCTTTTTATAGTATGGCTGTCACCGGCAGCTATTTTAGATTGGATTCGCTGCGCGACATACCGCCCGGAGGAGAAGTTTTTTCCAGTGGACATAGAGAGAAAAATAAACCGGAAATCATTAAGAAAACCATAAGATTTTCCCCTTTCCCGGAAAAGAATGCCTTGTTCACAGTTTGTCTATTGTTGCTTTTCCGGGAATATGGTATACTGTAGACGGAAAATTACCCAGAAGGAGGGAACTTCTATGAAATGTCTGAGAGGATTCCGCGTGCTGCTTGGGGCGGCGCTGGCGCTGAGCCTGGTGCTTCCGGCAGGTGCGGAAGGAAATAGGGATTTTGTAAAGGAGGTCAACGGCCTGCCAAAGCTGGAAACCGTCAAGACCCTGTCTGCTGCGGAGCAGCAGGCGCTCTATGCCCACATCGGTGGGCTGTGGGAGGAGGGCTTTTATGCCCTGCCCGAGGCGGACCAAAAGAAGCTGGAGGCAACGCCCCAGTACACCGCCCTGGGGGCGATCACCGAATATCTGAACAATGCCCAGATCAGCCAGCCCGTCTGGCTGGACAGCGGAGCGCTGTGCATCAGCGGTGAAGATCTGAAGGACGGCGAGGACTACTATTATGATGTGGACGCCAAGGAACTGGTTATCACCGGAACCAAGCCTGTCACCGTTGCCATGGCGAAGGACGTGGAGACGTCTACCGATACCCTGCGCACCAAGGGCGAGGCCCAGGTGACGCTGGTGAACGTGACCATTGCGGCCCCGGAGGGCAAGAATGCCCTGGAGGCGGACGGCGGCCTGAAACTGACCCTGGTGGGCAGCAATGCCCTGACAGCAGTGGACCAGGCGGCCATCTACGGTCATGAGGGTGTCATTCTGTCCGGTACCGGCAGCCTGACGCTTCAAGGCGGCACCGAGTCCAACGGCATTGGGACGAACAGACTGACGGTTACCGGCGGCACGGTAACGGTCATCGGCGGCAACGGCGCCCCCGGTACAAAAGAGACGGCAGGCGGCAGCGGCAGCGATGCCGTGGGAGCCAATGTAATTACGGTCACCGGCGGCAGCCTGAAGCTCACTGGGGGCAAGGCGGGAACGGACGATGGCGGCGGCACCGGAGCGGACGGAGCAGCCACCATTGGCACCGCCATCACCGACGGAGAGAAGCCCCTGTACCAGACAGTCATCCAGCTGACGGATAAGGATAACAAGCCGGTGGCAGACACCGCCGTCGCAGCCCTGGCCCTGTCCCCGGACCAGAGCTACGGCTTGCAGGGCGTTGTGACGGATGAAACGGGCAGCATCTATCTGTACCTGCCCCAGGAGACGAAGACCAACGCCGTCTCCGACGGCACCGAGACCTATACGGGAGCGCCCATCGTCTCCGGCGAAAGCGGCATTATGACCCTTTCCCAAAACGGCGGCGACAACAAGCCCTCTGAGCCTGAAACCACAACGACTGCGGCCCCCACCACGGAGACCACCGCGCCTACCACGCAGACCACGGCGCCTACCACGCAGACCACGGCTCCCACCACGGAGACCACCCAGCCCACGGCAGCTCCTAAGGCGACGCAGGCGGCCCCCAAGCTGGAGCAGGAGTACAAGACCGGGGACTCCGTGATCCTGAAGGTGCCCACCGGCGGCGTGGGCACGGTGAAGTATGCCTACGGCTTCACGGACCGGAAGCCGGAAAGCGACTGGGTGGAGAGCCGGATCTTCCTGAACCTGCAGCCGGGAAAGACCTATTATTTCTACGCCTACTTTACGGGGGATGACAAGACGGAGCCTTCCCCCGTCAGCGAGGCCCTGACGGTCTCCCTGCAAGGGGGCTTCCCCACCGGCGCGATCCAGGTCCAGGGCGGGGAGAAGACCTATGACGGCAAGGCCCTGAGCCTGTCCGTGACCGTCCCTGCCGGGGCTGCCATCCGCTACCGGGAGGGCACTTCCGGGGAGTACACCCAGATTTCCCTGCCGAACTATACCAATGCCGGTACTTACACCGTGGGCTACCAGGTGACCCAGGAGGGCTACGACACGGTAACCGGCACGGCCACCATCAAGATCAATCCCGCCGCGCCTACCATCACCCTGGCGGACCAGAGCGTCAAGCATGACGGCAACACCCATCCCATGAGCGGAGCCAAGGTGACGGGGGTCAACGGCGAGAGCTTCAAGGGCAGCGTGACCTATACCTATTATACCGACGGCCAGTGCACCCAGGGGGAGACCAAGACGCCCCCCTCTGCCGTGGGCACCTACTATGTCCGGGCCTCCATTGCCGCCGGCGGGAACTACACTGCCGCCGTCAGCAATACGGCCAAGCTGACCATTGAAAAGAGCGCCTCCACAGTAACCACCAAGCCTGCCGGAAACAATACCGGCACCTCTGCCACCGGCTACACCATTACGGCCTCCGCCGGGGCAGGCGGCAGCATTACCCAGTCCGGCAAGGTCAGCGTCCAGTCCGGCAAGAGCGCCAGCTTCACCGTTGTGGCCAATAAGGATTACGAGGTGGAGGACGTAAAGGTGGACGGCAAGAGCATCGGCTCCGTGGGCGTGTATACCTTTACGAATGTGAAGGCCAACCACACCATTGAGGCCACCTTCCGCCGCACCGTGGCGGAGACCACCGCCCCCACCACCGAGCCCACCACGGCCCCCACGGAGACCACGGCTCCCACCACGGAGGCAACCGTCCCGGAGACCACCCAGCCGGAAGCACAGCCTGCGAAGAAGCACGGCATCCCCATCATTGTGCCCATTCTGCTGGTTGTCCTGGCAGGCTGCGCCATCGGCGGCGCGGTGTACATCTACAAGCGATACGATCGGGAGTAAACAATCAGGCCGCTGCGGCAATGAATGAACCGCAGCGGCCTTCCTTTATACGCTTATACGCGCTTACAGCTTCTTAACCATCAGCGCCCGGATGGCGTTGAGGACAGCCAGAACCATGACACCCACGTCGGCGAAGATGGCGGCCCACATGTTGGCCTTGCCGATGGCGACCAGCAGCAGGCAGGCCAGTTTGATGCCAATGGCAAAGACAATGTTCTCGTGGACGATCCGCAGGCACTTCCGGGAAATTTTCACGGCCTTGGAAATCTTCATGGGGTCGTCGTCCATGAGCACCACATCGGCGGCCTCAATGGCGGCGTCGGAGCCCATGGCACCCATGGCAATGCCGATGTCCGCCCGGGAGAGCACAGGGGCATCGTTAATGCCGTCGCCCACGAAGGCCAGCTTGCCCTTGTGCTGCCCGGCCAGGAGCTCCTCTACCTTGGAGACCTTGTCTCCGGGGAGCAGCTCACTGTAGACGGTGTCAATGCCCAGCTCCCTGGCGGTGGCCTGGGCTACGGCGTCGATGTCGCCGGTGAGCATGACGGTTTTGGTGATCCCGGCGGCGCGCAGGGCCTCCATGGCGGGCTTGGCGGTGGGCTTCAGCAGATCGGAGATGACGATGTGGCCGGCATAGCTGCCGTCAATGGCCACATGGACGATGGTGCCGGTGCTGTGGCAGTCCTGATAGGCAATGCCCAGGCGCTTCATGAGCTTCCGGTTGCCGGCGGCCACGCTGTGGCCGTCCACCTGGGCGGTGATGCCCTCGCCGCTGATCTCCTGAATATCCGTTACCCGATCCCGGTCCAGGGGCTTGCCGTAGGCAGATTGCAGGCTCTTGGAGATGGGGTGAGAGGAGGCGCTTTCCGCCAGAGCGGTGTATTCCAGCAGCTTCTCTTCCTCATAGGGGCTGTGGTGAATGCCCGTGACCTCGAAAACGCCCCGGGTCAGGGTGCCGGTTTTGTCGAAGACGACGGTGGTCACATTGGACAGTGTCTCCAGATAGTTGGAGCCCTTGACCAGCACGCCCTCCCGGCTGGCCCCGCCGATCCCGGCGAAGAAGCTCAGGGGGACGGAGATCACCAGAGCGCAGGGGCAGGAGGTGACCAGGAAGGTCAGTGCCCGGTAGACCCACTGGCCCCAGTTGGCACCGGTGCCCATGGCCATACAGACAATGGGGGGCAGCAGGGCCAAGGCAATGGCGCTGTAGACCACGGCGGGGGTATACACCCGGGCAAACTTGGCAATGAAGTCCTCGGATTTGGACTTCCGGGAGGAGGCGTTCTCCACCAGGTCCAGAATTTTGGAGACGGTGGATTCGCCGAATTCCTTGGTGGTTTGGATTTTCAGCAGGCCGGACAGGTTGATGCAGCCGGAGATAACCTCCTGGCCCACGGTCACATCCCTGGGCACGCTTTCGCCGGTCAGGGCGGCGGTGTTCAGGGTGGAGCTGCCCTCGGTGACGATGCCGTCGATGGGCACCTTCTCGCCGGGCTGGACCACAATGATGGAGCCAATCTCCACCTCGTCCGGGTCTACCTTCTCCAGGGCACCCTCCCGCTCCACGTTGGCATAGTCCGGGCGGATGTCCATGAGCTCGCTGATGTTCCGGCGGCTCTTGCCCACAGCGTAGCTCTGGAACAGCTCGCCGATCTGATAGAAGAGCATGACGGCAATGGCCTCGATATAGTCGCCGTTTTCGTAAATGGCCAGGGCCAGAGCGCCGATGGTGGCAATGGCCATGAGCAGGCATTCATCAAACATCTGCCTGTTGCGAATGCCCTTCCAGGCCTTTTTCAGAATATCGCCGCCGATGATCCAGTAGTCCACCAGATAAATGGCCAGCCGCACCCAGCGCCCGAAAGCGCCGAAGAGCCGGTCAAAAACGGCAGCCCCCAGCAGCTGCATCACGATCAGCAACGCAGCAGAGGCCAGGATCTGAGAAAGCGCTCTTTTATGCTTCTTTGTCATATGCGATTTCCTTTCATCACAGGAAAATCTCGCAGTCGTCCTCTACTTTTTTACAGTTGGCCAGAACATTCTGCATGGTGGCCTTCACGTCGGCACCTTCTTCGAATTCCACGATCATCTTCAGAGCCATGAAATTGACGGTGCAGCTCTTTACACCGGCGGTGGCCTTGGCGGCGTCTTCCATCTTGTTGGCGCAGTTGGCGCAGTCAACATCGATCTTATAGGTCTTTTTCATAGAGAGGGCTCCTTACTTGATTTGAATTTAACGATTAAGTAATTGTTGAATCGTTCTGAGACCATAATAGCATATTTCCCAGAAAAGTCAAGCCCTATTTATGAAAGTTTTACACGCGGCGGCCCCGGTTTTTCCTTGAAGAAAAAAGCGAAATGTGATATACTCTGTACGTAAAGCGTTTAAAGGAGAGATTTGTTTGATAAAGTATTACACGGCCATTACAGTGCTGTGTGTCTTATCCATGGCCTCCATGCTGCTGTGCGTGTCCAGCTCCAGAACGCTGTCCGGGACGGAAAAGCGATATTTCCGCTTTGAGTTTTCCATTATCGCCCTGGCGGCACTGTGCGAGTGGCTGGGCGTGATGCTGGACGGCACAGGACCGCGGACGGTGATCTGGCATACGGCTGTAAAGGTCATTGAGTTTTCCGCAGCACCCTGCATCGGCATTTTTATGGCCCTGATCCTGGACGCGCCCCACAAGGAGGCGGCCATGGTCATCCTGCTGCTGCACACATTGCTGCAGGTGGTGCTGAGCTTTTCCGGGGCCATCATTCAGGTGGACGCCGAGAGCAGCTATACCCATGGGCCGCTGTACGAAATCTATATGGTGGTGTATGTGGCGGCGCTGTTTTATGCCATGTTTGCCGTGCTGCGCAGCGGCCGCAAATACCAGTTCGGCGGCGTGGGCTTTCTGGTATCGGTGCTGGTATTCGTGCTTTCGGGTATGGTCATGCAGATGGTGGACAGCACCCTGCGGGTGGACTATGTCACCACCGCTATCTCTGCCATTATGATCTATGTGTTCACCGTGGACATGATCCAGCAGACCGACGGCCTCACCGGGCTCATCAACCGCCGGGGCTATGAAAACACCCTGGCCCATCTGCGGGAGCCCTGCGTCATCCTGTTTTTTGATGTGGACTGCTTTAAGAGCATTAACGATACCTATGGCCACGCCATGGGAGACCGGTGCCTGCGGCTGACGGGCAGAGCCCTCTGGGAGGTCTATTCCCGCTGCGGTCATTGCTTCCGCATCGGCGGCGACGAGTTCTGCGTGATTTTGATGAAGCATATGCAGTCTGTGGAAAGCCTGTGGGACGAGCTGGTGGCCGCCATGGCAAAGGCAAGGCGGGAAGAGCCAGTCCTGCCCAGGCTCTCCATGGGCTACGCCATCTTCGACCCCGAATACCTCACCCCCCAGGAGGCCATTGAAGAGGCCGATCAGATGATGTACCGGGTCAAGCAGTCCCGCAAGAAAGCGGAACAGGCAAAATAAAACCACGCTGCCCAAAGGCGGCGCGGTTGACAAATGAAAAAATAAGGGGTATACTATAGATACAAAGGGCGCTGCCAGTAGGTCGGCTCCCCAAGTGTTGGTTAAGAGATAACCGCGGCTTTGGAGAAGGGGCGGTTATCTCTTTTTGTTGTTATCCTGGCGAACCAGGGTAATGACAGCCATAATGACAAGGCAGAATTGAAAAATTCCTTCCCATGTAACATCCATAAACCGTCACCCCCTCTCGTTTCCAATTGGGGGCAAAAGAAGAGATCACCCCCGAAAAAGATCGAGGGGAACCGCCTACCGGGGTACTACTGACAGCACCAAGGACAGCATACCACAGGATTCGGGGAATTGCAAGCAAAAAACGGGACATACCGCTGCATTCCTGCGTGGTATGTCCCGTTTCTTTTATTGGATTACTTCACCAGCTTGCACACCAAATCGGTGTAGGCGTAGGGGTCGTCGATGGGCAGCTGGGCCATGAGCTGGGCCTGGCAGCACAGCAGCTGGGCCAGATCCCTGGCCATCACGGGGTCAGAGGTCATGACCTCCTGCAGGTGCTTGACGGTGTCGTTGTCCGGGTTCAGTTCCAGAATTCTGGCAGAGGGGAAGTTGAAATCGGGGTTCACCCGCTTCATGTACTTCTCCATCTCGAAGCTCATGCCGGCGTCGGGCACCATGGCCACGGGGTAGGCACCCAGATTCTTGTTCAGCCGGACCTCCTTGACCTGATCGCCCAGGCTGTCCTTCACAAAGGTGAGGAAGCCCTTCTTCTCCTCGGCCTCAGCCTCGGCGGCCTTCTTCTCGTCCTCGGACTGGAGGCCCAGGTCATCCGTGGAGACGTTGCAGAAGCTCTTCTCCTGGTAGGTCATCAGGGTCTGGGGCACGAACTCATCCACATCCTCCGTAAAGAGCAGGGTGTCGTAGCCCTTGCCGTCCAGCAATGTCACCTGGGGCAGCTTTGCAAGCAGCTCCTTGTTTTCGCCGGGGGCAAAGTAGATTTTCTCCTGGCCCTCGGGCATGGCATCCACATATTCTTTCAGGGAAATCAGCTTGCCCTGCTTGTGGCTGTAGAACAGCAGCAGATCCTGGCAGCTTTCCTTGTGGGCGCCGTAGTCGGATACCGCGCCGTATTTCAGCTGGCGGCCAAAGGCGGCGTAGAACTCCTCGTACTTCTCCCGGTCGTTGTCCAGCATGGCCTTCAGCTCGGACTTGATCTTCTTCTCGATGTTCCGGGCGATGATGGTCAGCTGGCGGTTGTGCTGGAGCATTTCACGGCTGATGTTCAGGGACAGATCCTGGCTGTCCACAATGCCCCGGACGAAGCGGAAGTGCTCGGGCAGCAGATCCTCGCAGTTCTCCATGATCATCACGCCGCTGGAATACAGCTGCAAGCCGCGCTTGAAGTCCTTGGTGTAGAAGTCGTAGGGGGCCTTGGAGGGAATATACAGCAGGGCCTTGAAGGACACCTGACCCTCGGCGCTGAAATGGATGACCCGCAGGGGCTTATTGTAGTCGTAGAACTTGCTCTGATAGAACTGGTTGTACTCCTCCTCGGTGACGTCCTTCTTGTTCTTCTGCCAGATGGGCACCATGGAGTTCAGGGTGACGACCTCTTTGTAGCTCTCGTACTCGGGTTTGTCCTCGGGGGAGTCCTCCTTCTTCCGGGACTTCTCCACCTCCATGCGGATGGGGTAGTGGATATAGTCGGAATACTTGGTGACGAGATTCCGGATCTCGTATTCCTCCAGGTACTGGTTGTAGGTGTCCTCCTCGGTGTCGGGCTTCAGGACCATGATCACGTCCGTACCGGGCATTTCCCGCTCCGCTTCCTCGATGGTGTAGCCGTCGGTGCCGTTGGAGACCCACTTGTAGGCCTTGTCGGAGCCGTACTTCCTGGAGATGACGGTGACTTCGCTTGCCACCATGAAGGCGGAATAGAAGCCCACGCCGAACTGGCCGATGATATCGATGTCTTCCTTCTTCTCCATGGCCTGCTTGAAGCCCAGGGAGCCGGACTTGGCGATGGTGCCCAGGTTCTCCTCCATCTCCTCCTTGCTCATGCCGATGCCGTTATCGGACACGGTGAGGGTGCGGTTTTCCTTGTCCCGGGTGATGGTGATGGCGAACTGGTCCCGGGCAACGCCCACCTTCTCATCGGTCAGGGCCGTATAGGCCAGCTTGTCGATGGCGTCGGAGGCGTTGGAGATGATTTCCCGCAGGAAGATCTCCCGGTGGGTATAAATAGAGTTGATCATCAGATCCAGCAGCCGCTGGGATTCGGCCTTAAACTGTTTCTTTTCCATGATGCAATAACTTCCTTTCTTCGTGTGCAATTAGCACTCACTTCATCTGAGTGCTAATATTATAGCGCACTTTGCAAAAAAAGCAAGGGCCAGGAAAAAAGTTCTTTCTTTATTTACAATTTTGTGGTAAGATTAAACTGTATGAGTATGCGGTTTAGAAAAAAGCTTCCCCTCTGGGGGAGCTGGCTCGCGATAGCGAGACTGAGGAGGGGCGTAATGAGCGGGAGCGCTGCAAAAAAGTAGCTTACCAACCGCTCTCGCCCATAACGCCCCTCTTCCACCACCGCCTATGGCGGCGGTCCCCCTTCCCCGGAGGGGAAGGTTTTATTCGAAAAAACTATTTATCATATAAGGAGACATTCAATGATCACAGTCAGCAATTTGGGTATGCAGTTTGGTGGGCAGTGGCTGTTCCAGCATGTGGATTTGCAGTTTTTGCCCGGCAACTGCTATGGCATTATCGGCGCCAACGGGGCGGGCAAGTCCACCTTCCTGCGCATCCTCACCGGGGAGCTGGATTCTACCACCGGCTCCATTGAGATCGACCCCACCAAGCGGGTCTCCGTTTTGAAGCAGAACCAGAACGCCTACGATGACTACACTGTCATGGACACCGTCATCATGGGCAACAAGCACCTGTACGACGTCATGAAAGAAAAGGACGCCATCTACGAAAAGCCGGACTTCACCGATGAGGACGGCCTGCGGGCGGCGGACCTGGAGGCGGAGTTCGCAGAGCTGGGGGGCTGGGAGGCCGAATCCGACGCTTCCCGTCTGCTGCAAGGTCTGGGCATCGGCACGGAGCTGCACTATGAGCAGATGGCAAGCGTTGACCCCCGGCTGAAGGTGAAGGTCCTGCTTGCCCAGGCCCTGTTCGGCAACCCGGACATCGTCATGCTGGACGAGCCCACCAACAACCTGGACATCGAGGCCATCAACTGGCTGGAGGACTTCCTGCTGGACTTCCCAGGCATGGTCATCGCCGTCTCCCATGACCGGCACTTCCTGAATACCGTGTGCACCCACACCGTGGACATTGACTACGGCAAGATCAAGATGTACGTGGGCAACTACGACTTCTGGTATGAATCCTCCCAGATGGTTCAGGCCATGATCCGGAACAAGAACAAGAAGAACCAGGAAAAAATCGAGGAATTGCAGCTGTTTATTCAGCGCTTCTCCGCCAACAAGGCCAAGGCCAAGCAGGCTACCGCCAGAAGAAAGCTCTTAGACAAGCTGAGCGTAGAAGAGATGCCCTCCTCCACCCGGCGCTATCCCTTCGTGGGCTTCCAGAGCGAGCGGGAGCTGGGCAAGGATGTGCTCACCGTGAAGGATATCTCCGTCACCGTAGACGGGGTGAAGCTGCTGGACAAGGTCTATTTCTCCGTGGGCCGCACGGACAAAATCGCCTTCGTGGGCGAAAACGAGTTGGCCCAGACGGCGCTCTTCAAGGTCCTCATGGGGGAGCTGGAGCCGGAGGAGGGCTCCATCAAGTGGGGCGTTTCCACCATCCGCAGCTACCTGCCCAAGGACAACACCGAGTATTTCGAGGGCAACGAAATGGAGCTGGTGGACTGGCTGCGGCAGTACTCCGCCAAGAAGGACGATGTGTACCTGCGGGGCTTCCTGGGCCGGATGCTGTTCTCCAATGAGGATGTGTTCAAGCACGTGAACGTCCTCTCCGGCGGCGAAAAGGTAAGATGTATGCTCAGCAAGATGATGCTCTCCGGCGCAAACGTGCTGCTGCTGGACCAGCCCACCAACCACCTGGACATGGAATCCATTCAGGCTGTGAACAAGGGCCTGGAAGCTTTCCAGGGCGTGGTGCTGCTGGCCTCCCACGACCA
>OIYG01002198.1_pt1 | contig 12892 bp, 15 predicted proteins | sample 1587861 | NCBI WGS metagenome assembly OIYG01 (sample SAMN03283272) | human gut metagenome | biome: human-associated habitat; material: feces | host: Homo sapiens | place: Peru | collected 2012 | reverse complement strand
AATCATCCTCTGTCTGTCAAGTCCTTGCAGCGCAGCGGGCAGCACTACGCGAGCCGCCGCCACGGGCAGAACCGAGCCAAAAAGGCTGCGGCAGCTGTCCGGCGTTGCGCACTATATTGCAAATGACGGCAAAATGGTGATGAATTGAACTTTTCGGGCTTGAAAAGTTGAACTCATTCGTGAAAATGGCCGATTTTAACCAATATTTCAAATCGAATACACAGATTTTGCATAACTCAACCATTTTCGTGATGTGCCGAAATTGCTCTTGTGCGGCGAACATCTCGGTGACGTCACCGAGATGACGGTATGTAGTGCTTGCCATGATATACTCCTTTCAGCGAGAAATAAGCGGGATAGCCCAGAATGGGAAGAAAATGCACCAGTATAAAAACCTGGTTTTGAGGGGAACCGCAAGATTTTCTTTTCCAATAGATTTGCAATCGCTTTTCCATATAAAAAAGAAGGGCGTAAATAGCAAAAGCTGTGCAAAAATAGAAATAAATTCTGCAACCAAAAAGTTTTTTATTTCCACGGTGCGTTCCTTACTGCTTTTGCAGCGCCGTTCGTGCCCGGTCAAAGAAAAACTGAATGACCTTGCTCATGGTCTCTTCGGTGATTGCCCAGCTGACCAGCTTGCCCCACTTGCTATTGTTCAGATAAATGCGCAGCATCTTGACGACCCACGCCTTGCGCTCTGCGCCGCGCTTGGTGCCCTGAATCTCACGCTCGGCTTGGTCGATGAGGTCCAGCACCAGCGTCTTGACCGCTGCACCGTAGCCCAGACGGATAAGACCCAGCACAAGCGACACAGCGCCCACAACGATGAGCACCAGTGCCAGCCACGATGGCAGCGGGGTGAGAACGGTGTTAAAGATGGTTTCCATGTGTTACTCTCCTCTCTCTTTTTCGAGGTCTTCGATGCGGTGGTTTGCCACCTTAATCTGCTCTTCCAATACCGGTACGCGCTTGGCGAAGTTGTTGTGTTCCCGGACTTCGCGGGTCAGCTCGTCCAGCTTAGTGTCGGTAATGGCCTGCTGTTTTTCCAGCTTGGCGTCCATGTTTTGAGCGGCCATGATGTTAGAGATGAGCACGCCGCTCAAGCTCAGGCCACCAGTGATGAGCGCTACGATGATTGCGTCGCTCATGCACCCTCCCGAAGACGGGTCAGCCCCTTCTTTCTGATGATGCGGGGATAGTTGAGGGTGGTCACGTTGAGGTCTACGTTGCCGGAGATGCCCGGCACAGCGCCCTTGCTGGTGTGCTGGTGCGCATTGTACTTAAAGCTCACTTTGGGGGCCTTTCCGGTGTAATCGGCCAGCCAGACGTCGTAAGGCTTGAGCGCTGCGCCGCCCATATAAAGGCGGGAGTTGGCAAAGCTGGTATAGGTGTAGAGCTGAGCGTAAAAGCCCATCGCCTCGATACGGGCCAGCGCATAAGCCGTCAGGTCGGTGAGGGCCTGCTTACCCAGTTGCTTGAGCTTATTGTCCTCTACGTCTACAGCCACCGGAAGGGTCAGCTCTTTCCCCCGCAGAGCTTCGGCCAGAAGGGCAAGCTCCTTATCTGCACCGGTGCGGCTGATGGCGTAGGTGTAGTAGTAGACGCCCACGTCTAGCCCGGCAGCCCGGGCGTTGCGGTAGTTGGTTTCAAAGGTCGGGTCGATGTAGAGGCCATCTGCCCGCTTGGAGAGCTTTTTGTTGGTAGATACCGTCTTGAGCATGACGCCCTTGTAGCCCGCCGCTTTGACCTTGCGCCAGCCGTCGAAGGTGATTTTGCCCTGATAACGGCTCACGTCAATGTACCGGTAAGGCGGCTCCCCCTCCCAGCCGGGAGGAGCGGCGCTCTTGGTGTCCACAGTGGACACCTTAGGAGAGACATCTGCGGAGGGATGGGAAGGGCCAAAAATGCCCGCGAGAAGGTTGCTCAAAAACTCAAAAAAGCCCATACGACACGTCCTTTCTCAGGCGTTGCTTTCGCCTACGATTTCCTCAAACCCGCTCTTGATGAGAATGTCCTTCACCTTCGGCTTCAGCAAGCGGGGGCAGCGCTCATACAGAGCCTTTGCCTCCTCCACAGTCTCAGCAGACATAATTTCCCGTGCCCATAACATAGCCATCATAAGTACCATCCTTTCGATTTTTTGTGTGATTTTATGCATAGACAATCTCCGACATTTCCATCAGACATTGCGTAAGCATCTCGTTCTTCTCCTGAAGCTCCGCGATTTTCTCGGCGTCCGTCTTCTCGACAGGTTCTGCCCAATCCAGATACTTTTCGGGAGCTGCTCGTACCTTCTCAAGGTCGATTTTGCTTTCATCGGCCACGATTTCCCGGTAGTCGCATTCCCACACCTGCTGTACGGGTTGAGATTCGTCATACTGCCGCTCCGTCCACTGGCCGTTGACGCAGATAAAGATATACAGTGTATGGCCGTCACGCACAGACCGGACAGATGGCTGCTCTGCATCGAAACTTGCTTTCATATACAACAACTCCTTTCATTTATAGTTGTCTCATGCCACCTTGCTTTCAGTGGGGCTCCCCCCCTCTGCCGCAAGCGGCATTCACCCCCGGCGCAAGGTGTCAATCGGCGGTCAAGCAATGCCAGCCCCCGCGCCCAAGCCAGACCACGCAAGACACACACGAAGCGCCAGCACCCGACCAGCCCCCGAAATACCCGCCTCGCAAGTATTCGCGCAGGGTGTTCTTGCTTGCGTTTTCACCGCCATAGACACGGTCGCCGACGCCTGTTTTATCTCCGGAGCCTTGCGTTGCAGGATACGTTACGCAGGTTTCCGGGTCGAAGCCGATGTCTCCAATCCAGAAATCGTCTGCAGGGAAGCTGCTGACTTTCTTGTAGTTCGCCAGAATCTCGGCGTCAGTCTTGGTATGCGCTACGCCAGCAGGACAGACGTATACGTCCTTGCCGTTACTGTCGTCAAAGGCGAGTACCACATCACTGGGCACTTCATAGCCGCCCACAGCATACTCGATGCCCTGCACACGATAGGGGTGCTTAGAATCCGTATTGCTGCCGGGACTGCCATCATGGTGGCCGATGACCGCGTCTGTTGTGCCGCTGTGCCAGTGCATCGTAGACAGAGTGATAGGTGCGTTCAGGGTGTCAGACAGAGCAACAGGCATCGTGTCAAAAGCGTCGCAGTCCAGATACACAGCACTGGTCGTATCATCGATGGGTTCAATCTTGAGAATTTTGGCTTCGTCTGCATACTGATGGACAGTCGAAGCACTACGGTCATTATTGACAGTGCCGTCGCTGTCCTTAGAACCGTATCCAACAGAAACCCGGCTTCCGACCAGCAAGTTCTTCGCCTGCGCCGCTGTGACAGGGAAGTATGTCAGCTTCTCGCTTCGCTGTACAGCTGCAGGATACTGGAGATTATAGCCCGTGCATCCTGCGTACTTTTCCTGACTGGACTTCACCGCGTATTTGATAGAATTGAACAGAATTTGCCATGCGGCTTTCTCGCCGCCTGCGCCCTTATAGCCAGCGCCCTTCTTGGCGTAGTCTGTAATCAGGCTGTAGTACGACTGGTTGCGCGCCGGAATGAGGTCGTACACGCTCCGCAGCAGACCATCCTCGCCCACGCCACTGAAGAACTTCGAGTGAATGACGTAGGGATATACGGTGTCGCCAGACTTGGCAGCGGCCCACGGGGTAAATCCATCACGGGGAGAATCGGTGATAGACCACAGGATATAGTCAGGATTGCTTGCGTCCCACTTGACGTAAGGGGTCATCTGGATAACACCCACATCCACAGTGCCAGTCTTGCGGTAGTCATCGCTCAGATGTTCGATAGCAGTCGGGTAGGTGTGGCCGGAGGCATCCCTCTTGTAGTTGCAGTTGTACCACTTAAAAAGGGGAATGTCGGCATAGTCGTCCTGTCCCTCGACAGTGTCGGTAGACGGCTCGCACACAAGTCCCGCGTTGTCGTCCAGCTTTTCGCAGTTGACGGTGGGGTTCGTGGCAAAGCGCGGGATTTTTACGGTGTAGACCTTTCCAGTGCGGGGGAGCTTAAAGAGCACGTCAACGGCAATGTCGATGGCGCTCGCGGTGGGGATGCCAAAGTCCAGCACAGCATTGTGCCCATCGCCGGAGTTTGTGACGGTCGGAGCAGCACCAGCGCCAAGGCCGGTCACAGTGCCGACCGCGACAGTGGCGGCAGGGCCAGCCGGGCCCGTGTTGCCAGGCTCTCCTTTTTCACCCTGCGGGCCACGCTCGCCTTGAATGCCCTGAGGGCCTTGCTTGCCTTGCGGCCCAGTCTCGCCCTTAGGGCCAGTGGCACCTGTAGCACCCGTGGGGCCTTGAGGGCCTTGCTCACCCTGCGGGCCGACCGGGCCGATGGGGCCAGTGTCGCCCTTGTCACCTTTCTCGCCTTTGAAGTTTCCGCTTGCAATGCCATCTTTCAGCTCTTGCAAGCTGTCGGAGGCCTGTTGGGCGCTCCGGTCTGCATCGCCCGCACTGGTGGCCGCTTCACTGGCGGCGGTCTGGGCGGCTTCTGTAGAGGCTTCCACCTGCTGGAGAGCCTTGTCCCGGGCCGTATCCACGGCCTGCGTAGCGGTAGTCTGCTTATCACCGATGGCTTTCAGAGCGTCTTCTTTGGCGGTGATGGTGTCAGAAAGAGCCTGCCCAGCCTTTTGGGCAGATGTCCCGGCCCGCTGTGCTGCCGTCTGTGCATCGGTCTTGGCCTGTTCTGCGGCGGTGGCATCGGTGTGCACGGCATCCACCAGCTGCTGCCATGCAGGCGTTCCCGGTTCCGGCTCTGTGCCGTCCTCCGTGCCGGAGTTTGCGGCCACCCGGTAGCGCAGGTCAGCGCTGGTCACGGTCTTGGTGCCGTCGCTGCCCTCAAAGGTGATGCAGCCGTTGCCCGGCTGTGCGGTCACGCCGGCAGGCACGTCCACATAGCCGTCCACCACCAGCGAGGAGGGCGGGTCTTTGCCGTCCGGGACGTGCCAGAAGCAGCGGATAGCCAGCCCTTCCCACTCACCGAAAGCGGTGACGGCAAGGCGGTACACGCCCCGGTTTTTGGTGTAGCCGAAGCGAAGCATCTGCTCATAGCCTGCCAGCTTTGCAGCGCCGTTGGAGGCAAGAGATACACTAAGTTCGATCATAAGCGTGCTCCTCTCTTATGCGGTGTAAGGCTCGCCGGTGACATTTTCGTACTCCGCAGCAGTCAAGCGCTGACGCTCCACCAGCAGCTTGACCATGTCTTTGCTCCAGTGGCCAGCGGTGTATGCGTCTTTGGGGGTGACGCTGCTTTCGATGGGCACGCCATCAAGGAGACACAGATACTCCACCAGCGAGGCGGTTTTTGCAGTGTCAGTCTCGGCAGCAGCGGAGAGCGACGCAGTACTTTCCTGCGTGGACTGGCCGGTAAGGGTGTCGGCGATCTGCTTGAGATAGCCGTTCTGGATCACGCTCTGCTCACGGTATGTCTCTTCGAGTAAAATCGGCTTAGATACTTTAGCCATTGTCTTCCTCCTGAATCAGCTCGACCGTTCCGGCGAAGATGAGAGTGGTTTCCCCGTCGTAGTAGGCGCTGGCGTTGGCGATGTCGATAAAGTCGTTCTCCACCACCCACTCGGGTTTCACCGAGGGCGGATAGAAGTTGTTGACAGCGGACATATACAGCTGGTACTCCACGCCCTTTTCGAGCAGAAAGTCTCCCATGTCAAGGGTCACGTCGTTGTAACCCCGGATAAGCTTCAGCGAGAGATCCACCAGTGGGGTTTGATCCGCCGTCTTGCGCAGGATGGCCCGGCTTTTTCCGGCCACAAAGCCCTTGATGCGGAAGGACATCGAGTGGAGCAGCAGGCCGGACTTTTTGGCAGTCAGCGGCACAAAGAACTCAGCGTGAGAGGGGTAGGCGTTCCACGCTGGGATCTCGCCGGTTTCCGTAGCAGCCGTTATGATGGCGTAGCGCCCGATGGATACCGTGACAGGACAGCTGGTAGTTTTTTCTCCGGCTGTGGCGGTCAGGGTGCACTCGCCGTACTTCGTGGCTTTCAGCGCACCGCCCTCGACTTTTGCACACTCTTCCGGCGATACGCTCCACGTCACCGTCTTGTCTGTGGCGTCTTCCGGGCTGACGATGGCGGAGACAGGCCGAGACTCACCGACCGTCATCGCCATGCTGGGGTAGCCCAGAGCGACGTGCTCCACGCTGACGTCTCCGCCTGTGCCGTCATCATAGACCGCGCAGAGCTTGCCGTTTTCGACCGTCAAGCCGCAGCTCTCAAGGTCTGCCACGCGGTTCACGAGGGAGGTATAGTCAGACGGGACAGAGGCAATCACCTCGTCCACAGCGTCCGGCAGGCGCTTGAAGATCTCCAGCACGTTTTCCATGCCGGAGGCGATATGCTCCCGCACCTCGACGCCATGGGACGCTTCCCGGATACTTTTGACGTCCTCGGTCATCTGGCCGACGATTTCATCGTAGGATTTTGCCATAGTGTCACTCCTTTACGGTTTTATTTTTTCGCGCCGTTCAGATACCCCACCGCGCTCAGGGACATACTGTAAGCCAGCGAGGCCTTGTGGCTGCTGAGGGCCTGCAAGTCCGAGATAGAGTAGAAGCTTGTCCCGAAGGTGAAGCGCTTCTTTTGCGGCGCGTCCAGTGGTTCGACCACCTTGGAAAGCAGGAGCAGTGTATCAAGGCCGTGGGGCTTCGAGATGACGCGGGTCTTTTTCATCCAGCCCAGACGCTCTACGTCGATACCGGCATCGTGCAGGTCAACGGCGCTCACCTCGATGCCCTCGAGGTAGCGCTGCTGACATCTCCGAAGCTCCTCTCTTGCAGCGTCCAGCAGCTTTTGGTTCGTGGACGCCTTGCCGTCGAGGACGATGACTTTGGTGATGATGCCGTAGACTTCTTGGGCTTCGTAGTCATTGACTTCCCGGCTGATGGTCTTCGTGCTCTTGAAGATCCACCAGCCCTTTGACTTATAGCCCACCGCGATGACCCGGGTGACGATGTCCTCGGCCTTGACATAGTTGGTCAAATCGAGCATATTGACGCCAAACTCTACAGGCTGCGGGTTCGTCTCTGTGATGCCGTCATCGGCCAGATAGTCCAGATACCGGGTCTTTCCGTCGTCAGAGTAGCGCACGGCAAAATAACCACCGTACACGTCCGTCAGCTCGGATTGCAGGATGTCCCACGTGGTGCCGAAGTTTTTGCCATCGCCAAAATCGAGGGCCTCGTTGGTCGAGGCGTCGAAGTCGTGCAGATAGTAACCAGTGCAGGTCGACCAGCCTCCCGTGCTGGAGTTATAGAGCTGAATCGTTCCGTCATCGGTCAGCTTCCAGTCTGTCAGCGGGGTGGTGCCGATGGTGTAAATGTATTTCGAGTCTTTCTGCGTAGCGCTCAGTGAGTAAAAATTGCCGTTTTTGTAGGCCACGTTTCGCTCCACTGTATACGTCTCGACATAGGAAGGGCTGCTAGGGTCACGGCCATCATTGGAGACAATGCGTATCACATTGCCTCCGTTAATGTACCCAGCTGGGAGATTATAGTCACTTGCTGTATTACATAGCCATCTTCCGTCAGCGTCCTCTAGCCAATAGTCGACTTCGTCGTCGCTGTCTCTATGGTATTTTGCTACGCACCCGCGCATGTAGACCGTCTGAAAGCTCTCCTGTGGGCCATCCGCAAACACGTTTACGGCGCCGAGAGTAAAACGCTTGTACCGGTCTGTCTGGCTGTTGTGGTTGCTGATGACCTTGGCCAGAAATTCCTTGATGCTGATGTCCGTGTACTTGTATGGCACGAGGGAGCTGTCGTTGAAGTAGGCAAGCTCCCCTTCGCAGTACACCTTTTGCCGCAGATAGAAATCCATCTCGTGGCTCATGACCCGTCCACGCCATAGGGTCTTGCCGTCCTGCTCTACCTCCACGATAGTCTTGAGCTTTTGCAGCGCAGAGTGGGCGATGTTGCCCAGCGGGATGGTAAACTCAAGGCTGCCTGCTTTGCCCGCCTCTCGGGTAAGGGTGGGGGAGATGAGCATGGTGGCCGTGGTGCGCAGGTCTTCCGCCGCAGGGTCGTAGATGCACGCTTTGGTGTCCCACTCGCCTACGGCGGTCTGCGTACCGGCATAGATTTTGTAGCTCACAGGCTTTTCACCTCCGTCGGCGTGTCATAGATGGTGTCTTCTTCGAAGCTGAAGCTGTCCCACAGCCAGTCAGCGCCCGCCGCTGCGGTGGTGTTGGTCTTATAGGGGTTGCAGATGCCGGTGATGGTAAAGACGTTCTCCCACCGGTCGCGGCTTTGGGGTGCGACCGTCCAGAACCCCTCCCAGTACCATGCCGGGTCATCATCGAAAACGCATTTCAGCCACTGCCCTTGCAGTGCGTTTTCCAGCGCACTCTGCACCTTGGGCCAAAGCCTTTTCGGCTTTACGCACTTGAGCGTGATGGTGATCTTGCGCTGGGTGTAGTGGACTTTGCCGTCCATCGACTTGGAAAGGTCTAAAATGCGGTCGCTGAAAGGCACTTTGACCAGAAGACTTTCGTCCGGTTCTGCCGGGCCGACGGTTGTGCCGCCGACCACAAGGTAAAGCCCCCAGTCCTTGAGGGTGTGGTGGTCTCCAATTTTGACGCCCTGTAATGCTGCCATTTAGCCTCCCCTCGCTTTCCGGGTCGAGCGAATGCCCAAGTCTCCATCAATGCCGTCCACAAGTGCCGGCTGCATCGCACCGGCGAGAGCCTGCACGCCGTTGGCGTCGATGACCAGCGTGCCGGTTCCGATGGCGGGAAGATGCTCATCCAACGAGTTGGAGATGCGCTGGAGCACACTGAGCCGCTGTCTGCCGGTGGTGTCCTGCTGGCCGCCGCTGAAGGGCGACGCCGTGAGGCCCTTGTAGCGGTTGAACTGGTCGGCACGGTAAGAAAAATCCGCCAGCGAGTCGTACACAGGGGTCTTGCTGAAGGGGCTTTCGTAGTTGCTCGTAAGCTTCTCGTCCCTGTTCTTCGACCATGCAGACAGCGCGGCGCCGCCCACAAGGGCCGTCAGGCCGAGGACGACCGCCACCACGGGGTTTGACACAATGAAGCCCACAATGCCGCTCAGAGCCTTTGTGATGGTGCCTGCCGCATTGGTGAAGCTGCCAGCGATGCCCGCCAGCTTTGTGCCCACGCCTCCGGAGGCGTTCAGGCCGTCAAGGATCTGGGAAAAGCTCTTGACGGCTGTGCCTGCCTCGGTAGCACCCTCGGCGATGCCGTCGCCAAAAAGTGCCTTGATGGTGTCTTTCGCCGCGCTCAGACCGCCTCCGGAGTAGCTGTCGTTGATAGCAGCGAGGGCGTCTTTCAGCCACTTGGAGATGATGTTTCGCTGCTCCTGCGTGACCTCGCCCCACACCAGCTTTGCAAAGTCTGTGGCGAGGCCCGACCAGTTGCCGTTTTTGAGGTCAGATATCGTGCTTTGCAGCGTCCCCATGATGCCGCTCTTCCATTCACTCTGTGCCTCGCTGAGCTGATTGTCGATGCGTTTCTGCATCTCAGAGACAGACAAAACCACCTTGTCACAGGTCTGCGTGGTCGTGGTCGTCACTTTTCCGGCCGCATCGGTCACGTTTTTTGTGATTTTCTTGATGGTCTTTTCTGTGCCGTCCACTACCTCAGTCCACGAGTCCGTGATGGTCTGCACCGTCTCTTTGGTGGTGCCTTTGAGCTGCTTAGTGGTGCCGTCGTAGACGTTGTAGGTGTTGTCGGCGGTCTCGGTCACGCGCTGGATGCTGCCGACGATGTTGCCAGTACCGGCGAGGATCTCCTGCGAGGTCTCCTTGATGGTGTCGGCCAGCTTTTTGGTATCAGCGGCGACGTGCTTTTGGGTTGGAGTTGTGGTTGTGGTGGGCGAAGTGGTAATAGAGCTTTTGCTTTTGCCAGAAGGCTTTGCAGGCACCCAGCCGTCATTCTCGTCCCACACCATCCCAGCGTGAGATTCATCCCAGTCCTTTTTCCCCTGTTTTGTTGTCTGGTCAGCGTTAAATGCATTCCAGTACACAGCATCCCAGTCGCCACTAAAAAGCGAAATTTCGCCTTTTCTGAAGGAATCAGCAACAGCTTTCAGGCCCACAAGTGAGGACTTTGCCTTGTCGATCACACCGGAAAGTCCGGTTATCTCCCCGATAAGGCCCGTCCATCCGTCGGTTTTGTAGGCTTCCTGCGCGGCCACCGTCATATCATTAAGATTTGAGATGATCATGCCGATGCCGTTGGACAAATCGCCCGTCATGAGTCCGGCCAACTGGCTCACGTTGTCTTTCAGGGTAGACACGCGGCCGTTCATGGTCTGGCTCTGGGCATCCATGGCGTTGTAGTAGCGCCCGCCCTCTTCACTGGCCGCGATAAGGGCCTCAGAAAGCAGGTCGTAGCTGATCGTCATGTTCTGGACATCCTGCACCGATTTTCCGGTGTAGTCGGCCAAAACCTGATAGATATTGATGCCAGCATAGGCAAACTGCTTGATGTCTACAGCCGTCGCTTTGCCCACGTTGGCGATCTGTTGCAGGTTGCCCGCCATACGGGACAGCTCCACATTGCCGCCGCCGGTGGCCGAGACAGCGTCGCCCAGAGCCATAATGACCTTACGGGAATACCCGGCATTTTCACCGGCGCTAATAAGCAGCTGGTTTGCCTCGGTAAGCGACGCCACATCAAAAGGTGTGCGGGCGGCGTCCTCCTGAATGGCTTTCATGGCCTCGTTCGCGGCCTCTGCGCTGCCCAGCATATTGGTAAAGCCGGTGGTGTATTTCTCGATCTGGGCGTTGTACTCGATGCCGGACTGTACAAAATTTTTAGCGGCGTCAAACGCCACACTGCCTGCCTTTAGAATGACGTTTGACAGCGTCATTCCTTTTGTTATAGAGGCGGTAAGCTCTTCGGAAAGGCTTTTATTCGCTTTAGATGCTTTTCCGGTGGCATCCCCGAAGCTGTTCATGTACCCTTCCGCAGTCCTTAGCCCTTGTGCCGTGGTATTGAGTTGGGCCTGAGCTTCTTTCAGCTTCTGGGCAAATTCCTTAGTTTCTTTGGAGGTTTCCCCGGTCTCTTTCCGTGATTTCTGGTAAGCTGCCGTAAGGTGAATGACCTCACTGTACAGCCGGTTATAATCCTTCATCATGGTGGAGACAGCGGCCTTAGTCTGAGACTTCGCCTCTTCCACGCCCTGCCGGTAGGCGCTGTCGTCCAGCCCGAGGGTGGCGCTCAATTCAAAAAGTTTCAGGTTCCATCACCCCCATTCAAGCCATTTTTGATTCTCTGTATCACTTCTTCGGCGCTTTGCTGCGGCTCTAAGGGGCGGGGGTCGATGATTCCCGCCACCCGGTCAGCCCAGCACTCTTCTACGCCTGCAAAGCCTGCCAGCGTGTCCGTCATGTATGCCCGGTAGCTCAAAGCAATAGCCTCTTGCCGCCGGGTGTTCATAATGTGCTGGACGATGTAGGGCTTGCCGACGAGCCGCAGCATATCGAGCCGAATGGACGAAGTCAGGCGTCGATACTCGTCTGGCCCAGCTTCGCCAACGATAACAAAAAATCCAGCACGTCCTTGTCCTTGATGGTGGCAGTGATAACGCGCAGGGTCTTGAACGGCGTCATAGTCTCTGGCTTGCCGTCCTTGTCCACGTCCGGCTCATAGAGCAGCGGAAGCAGCTTGGCGGTAGCCTCAGCATTCTCAAAGAGCAGGCTTTTCGCCATTGCCTTGAGATTTTTTCGGCTCTGCTCTTCCCTCTTCTGCTTCTTTTCTTCCTCGGTCTCACTGCCGTTGAAAACCGGCATGACCTTGCGCAGATCCATGACTTTGGTCTTGGTCAGCAGGTCAGATACCGCGTCAGCGATGAGCCAGCAGCGCCGCAGGAACTCGGTTTCGTCCATCTGGTTCAGGGTTTTCATGTTGTAACCTCCTTATGCTGCGGCCTTGGGGCTGTAGTACCACTCCATAGGCACCACGTCACTGCCCAGACGGGGGCAGCCGGTCAGGGTGACTGCAATGTTGCCCTTGCCCTTGTCGGTCGTCTTCAGGGTCAAACCGCCGGTGGACAGTGCATTCATCAGCCGGACTGCAACCATACCGCCATCCAGCGTGTCTCCAACCCACCAGATGTCCTTGAAGTCGCCGGTGCTGGCGGTGGGATTCAGCGTCATGCGGGGCGTGACCTTCTTGTCACTCACATCCGCAGCGCCCATCGCCAGCTTGATAACGTCCGTTGTGGCATTCAGGGCCGTAAAAGCCAGCGTGCAGTCGTAGCTCTCGATCTGCATCAGCTCTGCGGTGTTCTTCTGGGCGTTGTCCACGTCTTCGCCAAGATCGGTGAAGTTCGCCTTGCAGGTCGCGGTGATGCCGCCGGTCGTGGCAGTGATAATGTCTGCGTCCTGAACTTCGGTCTCGCCGGTTACATCAAACTTGTTGACCACGATGCCTGCGTTGAACTGCATGGATTCGAACGCTTTCTGCGAAATTTTGGAAAATTTTCTTGCCATATTGCTCCTTACTCGCAAAATTGCGTGATTTCAAAATTGAGATATTCGCACAGATACCCTTCAGGCGGGTTGTCGAGGGGCTGTGCCCATGGGGTGCCTTTTTGCAAAAGAATAGCGCCGCCCTCACAGGAAAGCGTTGTGCTGTCCTCGAGGGCCGCGCTGATCGTATCTTCTGTTTGCAGAATGGGGGTTCTGCCGCCCTTGCTGGGGTACCACAGCCGGGCGTGGAAGGATGTCGTTTCGTTCCACCCGCCGGGAATTGTCGGCCGATAGGTCAGATACGGCAGTTCTGTGCCGGGAGGGATATTATCTTCCAGATAGCCGGGGACGCCAAAGCTATTAAAAAAGGCGTTCAGCGCCCGGTTGATGCTCTCAGACGGTCCCATTACGGCAG
>OIYG01002195.1_pt1 | contig 12901 bp, 17 predicted proteins | sample 1587861 | NCBI WGS metagenome assembly OIYG01 (sample SAMN03283272) | human gut metagenome | biome: human-associated habitat; material: feces | host: Homo sapiens | place: Peru | collected 2012 | reverse complement strand
ACACCAGTGACGTCGGTCACTGGTTCGCAGCGACATACTTTTCTAACAGCCCCAAAATCATTTTGCAAGAACAATTGTCTCCCGCAAGTGAGAAAGCGCATTACTCTCCCCGCTCACTGGTGACGACCTTCCCGATGTTCCACAGGCGGACGACCATCTGCTCGGCGGACTGCTTCTCCTCTTCGTTGTTGTACTCCACATAGACCGTGTGGGCGGAGCAGTCGGCGCACTCCACCTGGACGTTCCAGCCGCCCTCGTGCATCAGCATTCCGGGGCCGCGGCAAATGGGGCATTCTTCCAGAAAAAATTTCTCTTCCATGTTCATTTCTCCTTATCTGAAAACAGTTTGTGTATTGTCAAAAATCTCTTTTCGGGCAATGCGGGAATGGTTTGGGGTAAAATCCGGCAGATACCGGCAGACGGCCCCCACAAGAAGGGCGGGGTTCAGGGTCGGATTCTGGCAGCAGATGACTGCGTCCAGCATAAGCTCCCCGGGTGCCGCCCCTGCAACATCCATGCTGCGGATCATGGGGCGGATATCCTGCTCTACCGTGCCATTCTTGCCTTTCTTTTCCACGGGAATGCTTTCCCCGGCAAAAAGGTCTCGGATGGCCCCCTCGGCCCCCTCCGGGATACCGGCATCGTATTCCAGGGATACCCGGCAGCGCAGCAGGCTCAGGTCCCGGAGCTTGCGGCCGTTTTCGTAGCACTCCCGGACGAAAACCCCGGGAACAAGGGCTCCATTCAGCCGGTCCCGGATCTCCTCCATGGGAATGCTCTCCCCTTCCAGGTCAAAATCCAGCAGCTCGCAGACGCTCTCCACCCCAACGGACAGAGGCAACGCAATGGACACCGATGGCCTGGGGTTAAAACCCTTGGTATGGGTCAGGGGCAGCCCCGCCCGCTTAAAGGCCCGCTGGAACACCCGCATCAGGTCCAGATGGGACATCCAGACAGCCGTCCCCGTCTTTTCAAACAGAAGTCTAGGCATCGCAGGCCACCTCCTTCAGCAGGCAATTGGCACCGCAGCCCGCGCAGCCCTTGCGGCAGTCCGGGGTCACCGTATCGGCATAGGCCCGCTTGCGCTCCCGGAGCAGGAACTTCTTGGTCACGCCCACATCGATCATATCCCAGGGCAGAAGCTCCTCCTCGCCGTAGCCGCGAACGGTATAGAAATTCGGGTCAACGCCGCATTTTTGGAAGGCCTCCTGCCAGATATCATAGCGGAAGTATTCGTCCCAGCCGTCCAGTCTGGCCCCCATATTCACGGCCGCTTCAATAACCGGTCCCAGGCGGCGGTCACCCCGGGCAAAGACAGCCTCCAGACGGCTTAAATCCGGGCTGTGGTAATCGTACTCAATGGATTTGGAATAGAAGTGCTCCTTCAGCAGCTTGCAGCGGCGCAGATACTCCTGAGGGCTGATCTGCTGCTCCCACTGGAAGGGCGTGTGGGGCTTGGGCACAAAATAGGCCGTCGCCACATGGACACGGAGCCCCCGCTTCTTATTAACCGCGTGCTCCTTCCAGGCCAGGATGACCTTGTAGACCAGCTCCGCAATGCCCAGCACATCCTCGTCCGTCTCCGTGGGCAGGCCCAGCATGAAATAGAGCTTCACGCTGTTCCAGCCTCCGGCAAAGGCCTGGGTGCAGGTGGAGAGGATCTCCTCCTCCGTCAGGTTCTTATTGATCACATCCCGCAGCCGCTGGGTTCCCGCCTCCGGGGCAAAGGTCAGGCCGGATTTGCGCACGGCCTGGAGCTTCTCCATCAGCTCCCGGGAGAAGTTGTCCGCCCGGAGAGAGGGCACGGAGAGGCTGATGTGGTTTGCCTCGCAGTAGGGCAGCATTTTGTCCGTCAGCTCTTTCAGCCCCCGATAGTCCGAGGTGGAAAGGCTGGACAGGGTGATCTCATTGAAGCCGGAGCTTTCCAGCAGCTTCACGGCCTGGTCGTAGAGTACCTCCGGGCTCTTCTTCCGCACTGGGCGGCAGGAGAAGCCCGCCTGGCAGAACCGGCAGCCCCGGATACAGCCCCGGAACACCTCCAGATTGGCCCGGTCGTGGACGATTTCCGTGGAAGGAACGATCATCTCCGTTGGGAAATAGGCCTTGTCCAGGTCCTCCACAATGCGCTTGGTGACCGCCTCCGGCGCGCCGTCTTTGGGCGTCACCGCAGTGAGCACGCCGCTTTCGTCATAGGTGTGGGTATAAAAGGAGGGCACATAGACCCCGGGGACCTTGGAAACGGCCTCCAGGAAACGGGGCTTGTCCCAGTTTTCCCGTTTTGCCCGCTTATACACATCCAGGATCTCCACGGTAATGTCCTCGCCCTCCCCCAGGGAGAAGAAATCCACGAAATCCGCCAGAGGCTCGGGATTGAAGGCGCAGACGCCCCCGGCGAAGACCATATTTTTCAGGCTCTTCCGATCCGCAGAATGCAGCGGGATACCGGCGAGGCGCAGCATATTGAGAATATTGGAATAGGACATCTCGTAGCCGATGGTGAAGGCCACCATATCGAAGTCCTTCACCGGGTCTTGGCTTTCCAGCGCCCACAGGGGAAGGTGATTCTCCACCATGGCCTGCTCCATATCCCCCCAGGGTGCGAACACTCGCTCGCACCACACATCGCTGATCTGATTCATGACCCCGTAGAGAATGCGCATCCCCACATTGGACATGCCGATCTCATAGGTGTCCGGAAAGCAGAAGGCCACGCGGACGGCCATCTCTTCCTTCTTCTTGCACACCTGCCCCCATTCGCCGCCCACATACCGGGCCGGCTTCTGCACCGTGGGCAAGATGCGGCTTTTCAAATCTGTCATCTTGTTACCTCTTTGCGTATTTTGCCCATCTATTGTACTCGCTTCTCTCTCCATTTGCAAGAAAATTTTCCGTCTTTTCCTCCCAGCCAGGTAAGTCCCACCGCTGCCGCACCGAAAGGAAGTCCCAGAGCCATGCATAACGCCCCGGCAGACAGTGCCGCGGCAAGTCCCACCCAGCAGGAAACCGCCGCAACAGCCTTCGGCGGAAGCAGCCATTTCAAAATGCACCGGAGGATGCGTCCGCCGTCCAGCGGATAAATGGGGAGCAGATTATATGCCCCCTGCACCAGACCGCAGAGGGCCAGTCTGGGAAAGATACCGGACAGAGGCAGCAAGCTCAGGCTGCCAACAGGCCCGGCGGCGGCGGCAAGCAGCTCCGCAGCCGTTCCCAGGCCACGCAGTTCCATGACGGCACCCCGGGAGCCGATCGCCATGCCGGACACACGGCCCCCCAGAGCACGGATGGCGAGATAATGGCAGCATTCGTGAAATGCCCCCGCCAGCAGCGCCGCGGCGATCCACGGCAGCGGCAGCACCAGAAGCAGCAGGGCCAGCGCGACACAGCCCCAGCCGGACAGTTCCACGTCACCCAAGCCCCGCCCCCCGGAGGATGCTCCCGCAGAAGGCCGCCACCGCCTGACCGGCGTTGGTCCCCTGCCGCAGCGTCTTCACAAGCTCCGACAGGGCCTGCGCCGTCACCTCCGGATCGCCGGGGAGAAGCCAGTATTCCAAATCATCCTTCGGAACCGCCAGCAGCACCGCAAACGCAAGGATCAGAAAAATCCAATAAGGAAATCGTCTCTTTTTTCGCCTCCCGGGGTAGTCAATTCGATAGGCCACAGGCGTCCACCTCCCGCTCTATGGTATGCTGACCGTACGGGAACCATGCGTTGCAAAAAAGCGGGCAGCCCTTTCAGGACTGCCCGCTTGCGCTTCCCAATATGAAATATCAGAATTCCACCGTATTGTCCGCCGGCGGCTTACCCTGCATACGGTAGGTCACGTTTGCCAGCTTCCGGTTTTTCAGGGAGCCAATGATTGTAGGCACCGCGCCAATCAGGGTAAAGAGATACAGCTGGAGCAGATTGCCAATGTAATCGCCAGCCTCGATCGCCTCTTCCCGGATCAGGTAGGGAATTGCCCGGTAGGCGTCTGTAAAAGAGACCTCAAAATACTTCGCCACAGTAATGGCCCAGTCCAGCCGGTCGCCCACATAGGTCATAACCAGCATCAGCACACAGGCAATGACGATTCCTCTGGTGGACAGGCGGCCGCTCAGCAGCTCATAGCCCTTCAGGGTGCAGATTGCCAGCACGATGCCGGACAGTGCCGCCACATACCCCATCTGCTCCAGCAGCACGATACAGGCCGCGCCGAGTACGCTTCCCAGCAGTGCGCCCACGATACCCGCCAGCACATTTTCCGGCTTCCGTTCCATTTCCTGCCGGGCCTGCTCCTTCATGCTGTCCTGCTGCTGATAGCAGCTGTCGCACAGCAGGGACGGTACACCCGCCATGACGCAGGCATCGGTCTGCACCGTCTGGCCGCAGCCCTGGCAGCAGCTTTGGTATCCCCGCGAACGCAGGAAGGACACGGTCTCCCGGGTGACCTGTTCCAGTTTGTCAATATCTTTCATGCTGCCGAAACGCGCCTTCAGAATGAATTCCACCCGGCTGCGGCGGACGGTGCAGTTTGCCACCAGCTTGTTGCCCTTGACAAAGGACTTCAGCTCCGCCCCATCAGGCTCCTGGCCGCCTCTGGTCAGAGAAAAGACCAGTGAAACATAATTCTGGTTGCTCGTACCGCGCGTCAGCAGCATATTCATACCGCCCTGATTTCCGAAAAGAATCCCGCTCTGGGCATCCACCGACAGCCGAAGCCGCTGGGCCGCCTGAGTCAGATAATCCTGCATTGCATTGCTCATAATGTTCTCTCCTCTATCTCCGATATTCTCTTTCCGCTCGCCGCTCTTTCCAAAGCGGCTTTTCTCATTTGATTTTAGCATAGACGGCAAACCCCGTCAAGCATCTGTTTTCTGATATGTCCCCGCCCGGGAAAATCCGCACGTTAATTCATCAAGGCACTTGACACATTGGAAAAAATTGAGTATAATACCCTAGCTATCGGGGTGTGGCGAAGCTTGGTATCGCGCTTGGTTCGGGTCCAAGAGGCCGCGGGTTCGAATCCCGCCACTCCGACCAAATCCCATTATACGATTCGCCCCGGACGAAATCGTATTTATCTCCGGCATTTTCCGGCTAACGTTCACAAGGCCTGCCCACTAATGGGCAGGCCTTGTGCTATTTTTACTTGCCGCGATACATTGCCTGCATCGCCACTACCTTGGCGGATGCATCAATGTGCATCTGATGCAGATACTCATACAACTCCGGCATCCCGGGTGGAATTTTCTCGCCGGACTTGCGCCCTTTTAGCGATTGCCTACCGTTATAGGAATGCGAAGCCGGCGGAGCTGCTGCTTCATTTCGGGCGTGATGCGGTAGCTTTCCACTGCCTTTTGAATGGTCTTGTTGTGCGTCCAGGCATCCAGCCGCCGCTCTGTGAACCAGGGCAATGTTTCCTCCGGCTGCTTGGCCAGAGCCGTTGCGAAGAACCAGGCCCGCATCATATTGAGATAGTATTCTTCGCTGTGTACGCCCGCCACCCAGGCCAGGTATTCCGGCCGGAATGGGTTGTCCAGGTAATAGCGCATCAGCATTCCCATGGCATAGCGCACAGTATAGAGCCTGTCGGAATCCAGCCACAGGCGAATGCTCACCAACAGTTCTTCTTTATGCTTTGCAAAAATCTTGGGGCAAAAGCAGTCGCAGGTGGCCCAATTGTCAATGTAAGGCAGGAATTTCTCTGTTTCTGCCAGTGCCCTGTCATAGTGCCGGATGTTTTCCACGAGAAATGCATGGAGGTTGTTCTCCTCATAGTATCCGTGGGGCAGACTGCGCAGAAAGACTTCCGCCAGGTCCGTTCCAGAGAGCTCCTTTGCAAGCTTCCGCAAAAGCGGTGTGCGCACGCCAATGATCGTCTCCGGGGATACGGTGGGCATCAGCTTGCTCTGAAAAGCCTGATAGGTTTCGTCCTGCAAGGCAAACAGCTTCTGCGTAATCGCTTCATCCATAAAAACGTTCTCCTTTGCATTGTTTTCGTTTCCCGCCTTGGCTCCCGGTTGCAGCGGTTCCGCTCTGCCGCGCCGGACCAGTGCGGACAGAACTTTTCGGCCGATCCCCTTTCCGCGGTAATGGGGATCTCCGATGACAATGGGCATATCGTCCTGCTGCGGGTATTCATTCTGTGCGTCCTTACAAATCGATCCAAATCCCCTCATCCTTGATTGCAGCGCAGGGCATTATCATCGATCTCCCAGCCCCATATGCTTTCTTCCGTGCGTAAGTCACGCTCAAACCGCAAAACGTCGGGGATTCGGTCTTTGGTGTAGTGTTTGATTTCCATTCTATTCAACTCCGTCGCAAGCGAAAAAATCATCACAGAAGCGATTCCATTTTATTTCATATTCATCGTGGCTCACTAAAGTCATTTCTTTCGGGGTATAGATTCCCCGTTTTTGTGCTTCATCCACCATTTTATATACCCAATCATCAGAGGTCTCTACTACAGCACGGACGCAGTCCCAGCCTTTCAAAAACGCATAGTACAACCGGGTATGCCCATCCAGCGAAATGAATCGCCCCTCGTTTGGAAGCACTTGAATAATAATATCTTGCGGCTTATGAATGAAGAAGCTGATAGCATTCATCTTATCTTCATCCACATAGAATTGTGACGGCTGAATCTGTTCTAAGCGCAAAGTCAGTAAGGATAACCGTGGATACTCCATAACCACCTTCCCATCTTTGTCATAGAACTGTGTAATATGCGGAGCATAGAAGCGGAATTCTCCAATAACCGCTGTATACACGGCTTGATCTTCTCCTCGGATTATGGCTTCATAGTCGGAAACGATCTCCACTTCATATGGCTTTCCATCTACTAAAAAGCAACCGTGTTGAAGTAGAACATCCTTGGAAAATTGGTTATCATTGTATGTGTTTATTCGCTGAATGTCCATTATAGCCTCCGGCCGTTGCGCAAGGAAAAGCATCATTCAAGATACGTTCCCGCTGAACTTGAATAGATCCAAACACCAATGGGTCATGACAGTGCCATCACCCAAAAGTCCTCGATGCAGTTGGAATAAGCAATTTCATCCTGTATGGTTTCCATATATCGGAAACCAGCCTTTTGGTAGGCTTTAATTGCTCTTTGATTGCGGGCCGAAACACGAAGAAGCACTCGTCCATTATGGCCTTTGACACGGCAGAGTTCCTCGACACAACGGCCTACAAACGCAGCACCGTTTCCTTTTCCGCAGAACTGCGGTGCCATAGACCAGCCGACCCACAGATCGTCGCCCTCATACTGGCAGGATACTTGTCCAAGAACGGCACCTCCACCAACCAAGCAGAACTGCTCTGTTCCCCAAGTAGATTCATCCATTAGGTATTCATCATGATGTCCTTTAATACTATAGGCTTCATAGGGCGTTTCGTACTCCCATTGGGCTATTTCCTCTGCAATGTCTTTGGTAAGTGGTTTTAGAGAACCGTTTTCCAAATTAAATTGGTTTTCCATTAACATTCCTCCAAAATTTTCTTCGGAGGGTTAGGAAGCGTGAACCCTCCATACACGATTCATCTTCATAAAAAACACCCTTTCTAATGTTAATTTGTATGCATACACCTACATTTGGTGTTGATACTGTTGTTCAGACCAGCTCCAGTTCCATGATGATCTCATCTTCATCACGGTCAATTTCTACGAATCCAATGCTCTCATAGAGTTTTCCAGCAGCTTCATTGCCCTCAATATAGCACAGGACTGTCTTATCGTACTTTCCATCCTGTTTCATCTCTTCCAGCACTGTCTTCGCTGCGGCCTTGCCGTACCCTTTGCCCTGATAACGCTCGTCAATGAAAAACTGGCTGAAATCATAGGCATTCCATTTCGGGCAATCATAGTATAATCCCATTCCTACCGGGGTTTCATCGTCGCAAATGACAAACGCTCGACTTCGCCACTCCCGGTAGGCGTAGGCTCTTGCCAGCAGGACAGCAGAACCCGCAACATAGGTTTTCTGTGCTTCCGAAACTTGCAGCTTTAACCGCCAGTTATCAGGGGTAATGTCTACCAAGTGAACCACCGTAGTTACCTCCTGTTACACCATGATTTCTGCGCTGTTTTTATCCCAGGAGCGGTACAGCGCTTCCAGTTCCGCGATTGCCTCATCCCTGGGACGGAGCAATCCCTTGTAGTGGCTGACCAGCAGATACGGTGCTTTCAGACCTTTCAGAACCGCGATTTCCTCTTTTACCAGCTGGGCATTGAAAACGGAGTAACCGTCCCGGGCTTTGCTGTACAGGGCATCTCCTACGAATGCATAGGTTTCGTCCACTTCCAGCCCCAGGCAGCCCTTGCAATGGCTGGAGGGCAGGGGGAAAATATGCAGACCGCCAATAGAAATATCCTTATCAACCACAGTTCCCATTCGGACATGGCGCTTGGTTTCAGGGGATACAAAGGCTTCCGCAATGGAAAGCTTCCCCAGATTGCCGGTATGATCCTGGTGGAAATGGGACAGGACCACATGATAGCTGCCCGTCAATTGGGAAATCGCCCGTTCATCGCTGCCCACATCGTAGAGCCATAGGGCATTCCCCTCATGAATGATTCCAATATCTGCCGACAGAGGATTTTCTGAGCACGCGATATAGCTTATTTTCTCATTGATGGCGATTTCTTTCATATTTCCCTCCACGGCAATCATTCCCCGGCTTATTCCTGTCATAGAAATCACTATATCATCAAAATCTGCATCTTTCAATACTTTTTTACAAAAAGCAGAAGCATACAGTTCAGTATTCGCATCTATACAGATCGGATTGGTTGAAATTAGTAAACGCTTCATATAAAGAAAACGCAGGAGCTACTGACTCCTGCGTTTGGTCCGAGTGACTGGATTCGAGTACACTATGGAGCAAACACCGTCTAGCCGGTGTTTGGCAGAAGTCCACCGGACTTCTGCATTTGATGGGTTCGAATCATTTTAGCGCTGCCGTACGTTAAAAGGCAGGAACCACTAAACAGTTCCTGCCTTGGTCCGAGTGACTGGATTCGAACCAGCGGCCTCTTGAACCCCATTCAAGCGCGATACCAAACTTCGCCACACCCGGATATTTACTTGCTGTTCCCTGACAGCTTGGATATATTACCACGGATTGATAGAAATGTCAAGCCCTATTTTCCATTTTTCTACAAGTTCCCGGACGGGGCTGCCGTCCGGGAGATGGGTTTGTAAAAGGGGGCTTATTCTCCCCGCTCACTGTGGACGACCTTTCCGATATTCCACAGGCGGACGACGGTCTGCTCGGCCTTCTTCTTCTCCTCCTCGGTCTCGTACTCCACAAAGACCGTGTGGGCGGAGCAGTCCACGCACTCCACCTGGACGCTCCAGCCGCCCTCGTGCATCAGCATTCCGGGTCCCCGGCAAATGGGGCATTCTTCCAGCATGATTTTCTCTTCCATAATTCTTATCTCCTTATCGAAATATTTTTTCTTCGTTGTCGTAAATTTCCTGTCTTGCCACATGGCAGAAGTCCGGCATCACCTCCGGCAGATACCGGCGGATGGCCTCTAACAACTGATTGGGGTTCAGGGTGGGATTCTGGCAGCAGATCAGCGCGTCCAGAGCGAGGGTATTTTCGTCCTCTGCCCGCACCGTAAGGGCACGAATCATGGGAATGATATCCTGCTCCACAACGCCGCTCTTTCCCTTCTTCTCTACCGGCAGGCTTTCCCGGGAATACAGCGCCCGGATGCCGCTTTCCGCATCCATAGGAACGCCGCTGTCGTATTCAAGCGTCAGTTTACACCGCAAATACGCCAAATCCCGCAGCTTCCGGCCCCCCTGGTAGCACTCCAGTGCCCGAATTCCGGGCACCAGGCAGGCATTGAGCCGCTCCAGGATTTCTTTTTCCGGAATCGGCTCCCCTTCCAGGTCAAAGTCCAACAGCTCACACCGGCTCTCCACCCCGACGGACAGGGGCAGGGCGATGGAAACCGAGGGGCGGGGGTTGAAACCCTTGGTATGGGTCAGGGGCAGTCCCGCCCGCTTAAAGGCCCGCTGGAAGACCCGCATCAAATCCAGATGGGACATCCAGACGGCGGTGCCGGTTTTCTCAAACAAAAGCCTATTCATCGCACCGCGCCTCCTTCAGAAGCTGATTGGCCCCGCAGCCCGCGCAGCCCTTCCGGCAGTCCGGGGTGACACGGCTGTCATAGGCCCGCTTCCGCTCCCGCAGCAGGAAGCTCTTGGTAACGCCCACGTCAATCATGTCCCAGGGGAGAATTTCCTTCTCCCCGTAGCCCCGAACCGTATAGAAATCCGGATCCACGCCGCATTTTGCGAAGGCATCCTGCCAGATGTCATAGCGGAAATATTCATCCCAGCCGTCCAGTTTGGCACCATTCTTAACGGCTTCCTCAATCACCGGCCCCAGCCGACGGTCTCCCCGGGCGAACACCGCCTCCAGGCGGCTCAGGTCCGGGCTGTGGTAGTCATATTCAATGGACTTGGAATAGAAGTGCTCCTTCAAAAGCTTACACCGGCGCAGATACTCCTGGGGGGTGATCTGTTTCTCCCACTGGAAGGGGGTATGGGGCTTGGGCACAAAATAGGCCGTGGCAACATGGACCCGCAGGCCCCGCTTTTTATTGACGGCGTGTTCCTTCCAGGCCAGAATCACATTGTAAACCAGGTCCGCAATGCCCAGCACGTCCTCGTCGGTCTCCGTGGGAAGACCCAGCATAAAATAGAGCTTGACGCTGTTCCAGCCCCCGGCGAAGGCCTGGGTGCAGGTGGAGAGGATTTCCTCCTCCGTCAGATTCTTGTTAATCACATCTCGCAGCCGCTGGGTCCCCGCCTCCGGGGCAAAGGTCAGGCCGGATTTGCGGACGGCCTGGAGCTTTTCCATCAGCTCCCGAGAGAAGTTGTCCGCCCGGAGGGAGGGCACGGAAAGGCTGATATGGTTGGCTTCGCAGTAGGGAAGCATATCGTCCGTCAGCGCTTTTAAGCCCCGGTAATCGGAGGTGGAGAGGCTGGAGAGCGTGATTTCATTAAAGCCTGTGTTCTCCATGAGCTCCACCGCCTGCCTGTACAGCACCTCGGGGCTCTTTTTCCGCACCGGGCGGCAGGAAAAGCCCGCCTGGCAAAACCGGCAGCCACGGATGCAGCCACGGAAAACCTCCAGATTGGCCCGGTCGTGGACAATCTCTGTGGAGGGTACAATCATCTTCGTTGGGAAGAACGCCGTATCCAGGTTCTCCACGATCCGCTTGGTGACGGTTTCCGGTGCTCCGGGTTCGGGGGTTACCGCCGTCAGAACGCCGTTTTCATCGTAAGTGTGGGTATAAAAAGAGGGCACATAGATACCGGGGATTTTGGAAACCTCTTTTAAGAACCGCTCCTTCTCCCAGCCCTCCGCCTTCGCCTGCCGGTACAGATTGAGAATCTCTACCGTGCTCTCCTCCCCTTCGCCCAGGGAGAAAAAATCCACGAACTCCGCCAGGGGTTCCGGATTAAAAGCACACACGCCACCGGCAAAGACCATATTGTGGAGCCCCTTCCGCTCCTTGGCGTGGAGCGGGATGCCGGACAGGCGCAGCATATTGAGAATATTGGAATAGGACATTTCGTAGCCGATGGTAAAGGCCACCATGTCGAAGTCCTTCACCGGGTCCTGGCTCTCCAGCGCCCAGAGAGGCAGGCCGTTTGCGTTCATGGCCTCCTCCATATCCCCCCAGGGAGCAAAGACCCGCTCGCACCATACGTCGGGAATTTGGTTCATGAGCCCATAGAGAATCCGCATCCCCACATTGGACATGCCAATCTCATAGGTGTCCGGAAAGCAGAAGGCCACACGGACGGCGACCTTTTCTTTCTCCTTGCAAATCTGCCCCCATTCGCCGCCCACATAGCGGGCAGGCTTCTGGACGGTTGGCAGAATGCGTTTTTTCAGTTCTGTCATCTTTTTACCTCTTTGGAATTGGTAGCCCTATTGTACTCTTAGTTTGTGTAGTTTGCAAGGAATATTTCGCAGGGCCACCCAAAATACGGCGGCTGCCCCAGGGTACAGCCCCTGTCGGGCGAAAAAAATCCCCGCCGCCAGTCCCACAGCCAGCCCTATCCAGCCGCAAATCCATACGGCCCTTTCCTCCGAAAGCCGGAATCTCAGCAGGCAGCACAGAATCCTTCCCCCGTCCAGCGGGTAGATGGGCAGCAGGTTATACGCCCCCTGTACCAGACCGCACAGGGCAAGCCGTGGGAACACACGGCTGAGCCCCAAAAGCAGGAAGCTCCCGGCAGGCCCCGCGGCAGCGGCAAGCAGCTCCTGCCCCGGCCGCATATCCCCTACCTCCATCACCGCCCCGCGGGTGCCAACCTCCACCGGCCCTACGTTTCCACCCAGCAGCCGGACGGCCCCGGCGTGGCACAGCTCATGGAATCCGGCAGCCGTCAGCGCCGCCGCAAGCCACGGAAACGGCAGGAGCAGAAGAAGCATCGCCAGCGCCACACAGCCCCACCCGGAGACGGCAACCCTACCCACCGGCTGCCCCCCGGACAATGCTCTGGCAAAAGGCCGTCACCGCCTCCCCCGCCGGGGTCCCCTGCCGCATTGCTTCCAGCATTTGCCCCAATGCGGCCTTCGTCACTTCCGCGTCCCCTGGCAGCAGCCAGCGCTCCAACGTCGTTCTTGGGACCAGCAGCGATGCCAACAGGCAAATCGCTGTCAGAATCCATATCACGTTCCCCCGCCGCTTCCTGGGGCCATATTCAATCCGGTAACCCATCGCCTTTCCCTCCCGGAAAAGACTATGCCCCCAAGGGCAAAATCAGGACCCCGCTAAAAAACTTTCCCGCCCCCTTGACAGGAATCTGTTTTTTGAGTATAATACGAAGGCTATCGGGGTGTGGCGAAGCTTGGTATCGCGCTTGGTTCGGGTCCAAGAGGCCG
>OIYG01002194.1_pt1 | contig 12908 bp, 10 predicted proteins | sample 1587861 | NCBI WGS metagenome assembly OIYG01 (sample SAMN03283272) | human gut metagenome | biome: human-associated habitat; material: feces | host: Homo sapiens | place: Peru | collected 2012 | reverse complement strand
GGTACAGAGAAGTCAAACTATTATGCTTCTGTATCGGCAATGGTCGATCCGGGATGGTACAAGGACAGCAAGGTTAACCGTTACACCGCTAACCTCAACGTTACACACCACATCATCGACAACCTGTCGTTGAACATCATCAGCAGCGCTTCTTACCGTAAGCAGCAGGCTCCTGGCACACTGAGCCAGAGCGTTAACGCCGCTTCAGGTGAGGTTAGCCGCGACTTTGATATCAACCCCTACTCTTATGCTTTGAACTCATCGCGTGCGCTTGATCCCAACACTTACTATCAGGCAAACTACGCGCCGTTCAACATCTTCAACGAGCTGGAGAACAACAAGATCGACCTCAACGTGGTTGACACCAAGTTCCAGGCTGAGTTGAAGTACAAGCCCATCCGTGACCTTGAGCTGTCGGCCATCGGTGCCATCAAGTATGCTTCTACATCACAGGAGCACAAGATCACAGAAAACTCTAACCAGGCCAATGCTTATCGTGCAATGAAGAACACAACAGTGCGTGACAACAACAACCTGCTCTACACAGACCCCGACAACGCTTACGCGCTGCCTATCACTGTGCTGCCTCAGGGTGGTTTCTACAAGCGTACTGACAACCGCATGCTCAGCTACGACTTCCGTGCTACCGCCAACTACAACCACACCTTCAACCGCGATCACATCGTGAACCTGTTCGGAGGTATGGAGTCGACCAACATCGAGCGTTCACGCTCTTGGTTCAACGGTGTAGGTATGCAGTATTATGCTTCAGAGGTTCCCTTCTACATCTACCAGTTCTTCAAGAAGAGCCAGGAGGAGAATATGGACTATTACACTCTGAGCAACACCAACTCACGCAGTGCTGCCTTCTTCGCTAACGGCACCTATTCTTATAAGGGCAAGTACGACTTCAACGGAACCATCCGTTACGAGGGTACCAACATGCTCGGCCGCAGCCGCAGCGCCCGCTGGTTGCCTACATGGAACATCTCTGGATCGTGGAACATGCACGAGGAGAACTTCTTCAAGCCTCTGCAGCCCACATTCTCTCACTTGACGCTGAAGGCTTCTTACAGTCTTACCGCTGACCGTGGTCCTTCAAGCATCACCAACTCGACATCTATCTTCCAGGCATACAACCCCTACCGTCCTTTCTCAAGCGACAAGGAGAGCGGTATCGCACTGTACCAGACTGGTAATGACGAGCTTACATACGAGAAGAAGCACGAGCTCAACCTCGGTATCGACGCTGGCTTCCTCAACAACCGCATCAACGTGACCTTCGACGTTTATCGTCGTAACAACTACGACCTGATCGGTGTTGTAACAACCCAGGGTATCAACCGCGAGGTTTCTTCATACGGTAACGTGGCTTCAATGAAGTCGCACGGTGAGGAGCTCAGCATCTCTACAACAAACATCAAGAACAAGGACTTCTCTTGGACAACCAACTTCATCTACTCACACGCTGTGAACGAGGTTACTGACCTTATGTCAAAGGCTTCTACAATGGATTACATCCAGGGCAGCGGTTTCGCAAAGAAGGGTTATCCTGTGCGTGCCCTCTTCTCTATACCCTTCGTGGGCCTGAGCGAGGACGGCTATCCTATGTTCATCAACGACAAGGGCAACGTAACTGTTAGCGACATCAACTTTCAGGAGCGTGAGAACAACGACTACCTTAAGTATGAGGGTCCGACAGATCCCGTTTACACTGGATCACTCGGTAACATCTTCACATACAAAGGCTTCCGTCTGAACCTGTTCATTACCTATTCTTTCGGCAACGTTGTGCGTCTTGACCCTGTGTTCAGCTACCGTTACACAGACCTCTCTTCTCTGACCAAGGAGTTTAAGAACCGTTGGGTGCTCCCCGGTGACGAGAACATCACTAACGTGCCTGTGCTGATCAGCAAGCGTGAGCTGCAGGACAACTCAGACCTGATCTACGCCTATAACGCATACAACTACTCTACAGAGCGTATCGCTAAGGGCGACTTCATCCGCATGAAGGAGATCTCACTGGGTTACGACTTCCCCTCAAAGTGGTTCAAGAACATGGCTCTCAACAGCCTCTCTCTCAAGATTCAGGGTACCGACCTGTTCCTTATCTACGCTGACAAGAAGCTCAACGGACAGGATCCTGAGTTCTTCCGCGCCGGTGGTGTGTCTGCACCTATGCCTAAGCAGTTCACTCTTACCGTCAAGGCTGGATTCTAATTATTGCAAAAGGAAAGATTAGAAAGAAAAAATGAAAAAAGCAAAATTATATATAGCAATATCGATGATGGCAGCTACCGTGGGATTCACGTCTTGCGACAGCTATCTCGACAAACTGCCCGACAATCGTATGGAGCTTTCGTCTCCCGACGATGTGAGCAAACTGCTCGTAAGTGCTTACTCTGAGACATCGCCAGTGTATCTGCTGGAGATGTATTCGGACAACACTAACGAGTATAACAACACTGCCTGGACAGCAATGAACCGCTTCCAGGACCAGGCTTACGCTTGGAAGGACATCACAGAGACCGACAACGAGTCGGTAAAGAACATCTGGGATAGCTACTACAGCGCTGTGCGCACCTGCAACGAGGCCATCGGCTTCATCGAGAAGCAGGCTGACCAGAGCAAGTTTAAGGCACAGCTGGGCGAGGCTCTCGTAGCACGCGCTTACGCTGAGTTCATTCTCTCTACCGTGTTCTGCCGTGCTTACAACCCCCAGACCGCTGCCACTGATCTCGGTCTGCCTTACCCCACAGAGCCCGACTACTCGCTGCTCGTGGAGTATGAGCGTGGCACACTGGCTGAGCTGTATGACAAGATCGACAAGGACCTGCAGAGAGGCATGCCTTTGCTTTCTAACACATACGACCATCCCAAGTTCCACTTCACACCTGCTGCTGCCAACGCTTTCGCAGCTCGTTTCTACCTCTACTATCAGAAGTATGACGAGGCTATCAAGTGTGCCAATGTGGTGCTCGGAACACAGCCCAAGACCAAGCTTCGCGACTGGGCTACATGGAACGCTTTGTCACCTAACTATCAGGTGCAGCCTAACGCTTATGTAAACACAAGCAACTCAGCAAACCTTCTGTTGCAGGTTACTTATTCTTACTGGGGCGCTATCAGCGGTCCTTACATGGCTGGTAAAAAATATGCCCATGGCTCACGCATCAGCACAACTGAGACATTGGAGAGCACCGGTCCTTGGGGCAAGAGCGACACAAAGGCTGGTTACACTCTCTTCAAGAACAACGACCTCGCCAATGTGTGTCTGCGTAAGATTCCTATGATGCAGGAGTTCAATGCCGATCACACTGCATACTATCCTCATGCCGAGTTCTCTGTGTTCAACACCGATGAGACTCTGCTTGTGCGTGCTGAGGCTTACGCTCTGAAGGGTGACTATGTGAATGCTTTGGCTGACATCAACACCGAGCTGTCTAAGTTTATGCCTTCGGCAACTGCTTTGACTATTGATGGCATCAAGGAGTTCTACAACGGCCGCATCAACGCTGCCGGAAAGCCTGTAGGTGGTCTCGACTACTACACTCCTGAGGATCCTACCATCCGTCATGAGCTGCACCCCATGGGCTTCACTCTGGAGAGCGACACTCAGGAGCCTATGATCCAGACAATCCTTCAGCTCCGTCGTCTCGTCACCATGCACGAGGGTCTGCGTATGCAGGATGTGAAGCGTTATGGCATGACCATCTACCGCATTCGTCTGAACAAGAGCAACGAGCTTGAGGCCGTCACAGACACAATGGATGCCAACGATCCCCGTAGCGCCATACAGCTGCCTGTTGAGGTATTGAGTGCTGGCATGCAGGCTAACCCCCGTAACACTACAACAAAATAAAAAATGTAAGTGAGATGAAAAATAAGTTTTATATCATATTGCTTGCCTTCGTCGCCAGCTTCGCACTGATGTCTTGCTCCGACGATGATCCAAGCTCAGACACCATCTTCCCCACCACTTCGCCCACACGCGACGCGTTTGACAAGTGGCTGCTTAACAACTACACTTATCCTTACAATGTGGATGTGAAGTATAAGATGGAAGATATCGAGAGCGACCACAAGTACACTCTTGTGCCTGCCGACTCGGCAAAGAGCGTCAAGCTCGCCATCATCATGAAGTATCTGTGGTTCGATGCCTACACAGAGGTTATCGGTCCCGACTTCATCAAGGAGAACATGCCGCGTATGATCCACTTCATCGGATCGGCTGCTTACAACAGCGAGGGTACAATCGTCCTCGGTACCGCTGAGGGTGGTCTTAAAATCACCCTCTACATGGTAAACAGCCTCACTGATGAGATGCTGACCGACTACGACACGATGAACGAGTATTATTTCCATACGCTTCATCACGAGTTTACCCACATCCTCAACCAGAAGATTCCTTACGACCGCAGCTACGACCTCATCACCGAGAGCGGTTATGTAAGCGGTAACTGGTATATGATCCCAGACAAAACAGCACATCAGGCTGGTTTCGTGACACCTTACGCCATGGCAGAGCCTGTTGAGGACTTCGCCGAGATGCTGTCTAAGTATGTCACCGTTTCTGAGTCAGAGTGGCAGGCTATCATCAATGATGCCAAGAACCCTGACAAGAAAGAGGGTGAGCAGGATGGTGCCGACTACATCAACGCTAAGCTCGATATCGTGCGCTCTTACATGCAGGACGCATGGAACATCAATATCGATGATCTCCGCGATGCTGTGTTGCGCCGTGCTTCTGAGTTGAACTCTATCGACTTGGATCATCTCAATTAATTTCCCGCGTGGGCTTCGCCTTTCTTCAGAAAAGCAATGCTGCCAAGCATGCAGGGCTTGATCTATGAAAACAAAGAACAAGCGAAGCCACGCCCGACTTTAGTTTGGAAAACAAATTTTTTAAAGAGAACAAAACAATGAAAAAGATAATTTTAGGAGCAGCACTCGCCTTCGTTTCTATGTCGCTGACTTCTTGTCTGCACGACAACGAGGACCTGTTCGACAAACCAGCTGCTGAGCGCATGGAAGAGGCTGTAAAGGCAGACAAGGAACTGCTCGAGTCGGCTTCAAACGGTTGGCAGATGCACTTTTACACTGGCGAGCAGTATACCGGTGGCGGCTACACCATGTTCATGAAGTTTAAGAGCGGAAAGGCTTATGTGTCTTCTGACATCGCTCCAGGTAGCATGGTTACATCATCAAGCTATGACGTGATAAGTGACCGTGGTCCTGTAATCACGTTCAACACTTATAACATGATCATGCATTACCTCGCATCTCCTTCAATGAGCAACGTTGAAGGCGAGCAGGGCGACTATGAGTTCGTAATCACAAAAACCACTCAAGACTCTATTTATGTGAAGGGTAAGAAGTGGGGCAACAAGTTTGTCATGACTCGTGTTCCTGCTGACGTGTCTTGGGAGGAGAACATCAACAAGATGCACGCTATCGTTAACTCAATGCGTTTCGCCTATCTTCCCGAGGGTGCCGCATCTGGTAATGATGCCGTGATGTTTGATCCTTCACTGCGCCGCGTTTATGTTGGTAGCGATATCGCAGGTGTGCCTTTCTATTTTAACCCCGATGGTATCGGCTTCAAGGATCCTGTAACCATCGCAGGCAAGGAGGTAAGCGAGCTGAAGTATGATTCTGAGACTTTGGGTTTCAGCTCTGATGACAACGCTCTGAAACTCAATGCTTACACACCCGAAGGCTACCGTCCGCTTGACGATTTCCTCGGATCGTGGAACATGAGCTATCAGGCTGCAACCACGTCAGGTTCTATGGTTGACGCTGTTCAGACATTCACACTCTCACCCATGGCTGACCTTATTAATCAGAAGTCGCAGACTCAGATGCTCGGTCAGTTCAAGATTGGCGATTACGACTTTAATCTTGTGTTCTTCTATTCACCCATCTACGGTTATGCCTACATTAACAGCAACATGATGTATCGTTCTCCTCTTGACAAGGCTCCTTACGTCTGCATTGTTCCTGGAAAAATCATAGAGAAGAACGGCGAGCAGTATTACGGTTTGGGCGATGGAAACATCAACTTCATTCCTAACGGTGATGGCTCTTGCGCTGTGTCGTTCGATGACCCTGAGGCAACAATGATCTTGATGCTCGGTATCGACAGCAGCGGCGACATTGCTGGTATCGTGTACTCATGGGAGAATCCTACCGACTTCGTTTCTGCTGCAACAGGTGCTAAACCCGTAAACCCAGCAAAGCTTTTTCTTAACAAAAACATTAAATTGAAGTACTAAGATGAAAAAGATATATGGATTAATGGCTCTCGCCATGGGCGTTGCCACTCTGTTCTCTTGCAGCGACGACGACAAGTCGACTGCAGCAACAGGTGTGCAGGTAACATCTGCCGAGTCAACAATCAAGGCTGCTGGTGGCTCTGCCAATGTAGAGGTGGACCAGAACATCGCTTCTGCCTATTCTACAGAAGGCTGGCTGACAGTAGATTTCGACGGCAACAAACTCAGCGCTACTGCTGAGCGTAACAACTCGCGTGAGAGCCGTTACTCAACAGTGGTTATCAAGGCTTCAGAGAACGACTCAACCATCGTTAGCGTGTCACAGCTCGGAACCGTGTTCGGCTATTCTGACCCCGCAGGTAACGTGGTTATGGACAACGCTGGTGGTAAGGCTCAGCGTTATGTGCAGCACAATGCAGAGTTTCATGTAGCTAAGGCTCCTGAGTGGGTTACCACATCGGTGAAGGGCGACAGCGTTTATCTCGACATCGCTCCCAACACCACTGGTGACATGCGTAAGGGTCAGGTGTGCATGGAGAGCGGCAACTATGCCGACACGCTCTATGTAACACAGGCTTCGTTCGAGGAGGGTATCGCAGGCGACTATAAACTCTATTTCTACAATGCTGTGTTTGATCAAACGTCAGGTCAAATCACTGGCTTCCAGAATGTTTATGTGAATGCTTCAATCTACTCGTTCGGAAAGTCATGCACAATCTCTCTGCCTAATGCTGGCTTCTCATGGGATTGTACTTACGACAAGGACAATCTGGCTCTGAACTTCAACAGCGCAAAGCAGATTGGTGTGTACTCTAAATATTATCCCGTCTACATGGTGCTCTTCAATGAGGATTTGAAGTATAACTGGAGCACTGAGCCCCAAGCTTCTTATGCTTTCGACATGGAGGAGTTGAATGGTCAGATGCTTAAGTATGGAACTCTTAAGGGCACTGTGCTCGGCTCGTCTGTGATGGGTTGGATGTCAGTGATTGCTCAGGGTAAGCCTCTGTCTGACAACACCGCTTTGAGTGTGCAATACCTCTGGCTTGATCCTATGCTCATCGAGGATACTACTACTGAGCAGGAAGCTAAGGCTTTGACACAGCTCACTCCTCTTAAGGAGGCTCGCCTCATGAAGCAGGCTAAGGCTATGATTTTCAAGAAGCACCTCTCGGGCAACTTTGACGGTGAGTTCCCCACCATCAATTTCAAGAAGTAAAAAGAAATCTTTCTCTATAATAGACTATTAATGTTCGGTTTAAGCTTTGGCCCTCGGGCCTTCGCTTAAACCACATTAAAAAAAGGATACAAAAAAATCCCTTGCAGCTTTTGTTGGTTGCAAGGGATTTTTTATTTATGGAAGTTAACGGAAGTTAGAAGGAAGATAACGGGAGTTAGAAGGAAGTTAACGGGAGATTGAAGGAAGATAACGGGAGTTAGAAGGAAGTTAACGGAAGTTATCGGACATATGCTTTATTTCTTGAGTTCTAAAGCTATTGTCCGTTATCTTCCGTTATCTTCCGTTATCTTCCATTATCTTCCGTTATCTATCTTCCGTTATCTTCTTTCTAAATCCCGTTAACTTCTCTCGCGAAGCGAGTTTCTTAGTTATGAACAAGTGTGCCGATGGGCTCTCCGTCCATAACCTTCTTCAGGTTGCCCACAACGTCCATGTTGAACACATAGATGGGGAGGTTGTTCTCCTTACACATGGTGGTGGCGGTGAGGTCCATGACCTTAAGACCACGGGTGTAGATCTCGTCGTAGGTAATGTCGCTGAACTTAGTGGCTGTGGGGTCCTTCTCGGGGTCGGCAGTGTAGATGCCGTCGACGCGTGTGCCCTTAAGCATAACGTCGGCCTCGATCTCTATGCCACGAAGCGATGAGCCGGTGTCGGTGGTGAAATAGGGTGAGCCTGTGCCGGCAGAGAAGATGCACACATAGCCTGCCTCCATGGCCTCGATGGCTTTCCACTTGCTGTAGAACTCGCCGATAGGCTCCATGCGGATGGCGGTGAGAACCTTGGTTTTCACGCCTACAGCCTCAAGAGCTGAACTGAGAGCCAGGGAGTTGATTACTGTTGCACACATGCCCATCTGGTCGCCCTTCACACGGTCAAAACCTTTTGATGCACCGCTGAGACCACGGAAGATGTTGCCACCGCCGATGACGATGCCTATCTGCACGCCCATCTCGCTAACCTCTTTAATCTGGTCGGCATACTGTGAAAGACGCTCTGGGTCGATGCCAAAGCTCTGTTTGCCCATAAGGCTCTCGCCGCTGAGCTTTAAAAGGATTCTCTTGAATTTTGTCATGTCTTTTATCGTTTGCTTTTTATCGTTTGCTTTTTGTTTTTATAAGACGTAATTCACTTCTTTGAACATGTATTTGCGCTCCTCGCCGTCTTTGGTTACGAGCGTCAGTGTGCCATTGAGGGCAACGTTCTTAATGGATGCTTCAAAGGTGCCGTTCTTGTCGCTGTAGGTGTGAAGACCTTCGCGACGGTAGAGGGCGTTGTGATACATCTCGCTGATGGTGTCGTAGCGTCCGTCGAGCACCATCTGATAGTAGCGCTCAAAGGCTTTGAGCACCTTGTCGAGCACTTCGTCTTTTGAGAACGTGCGCCCTGTTATCAGACAGAGCGATGTGGGGTTTGGTGCCGAACTGAGGAACAGCGTCTGGTTAACGTTTATGCCTGTGCCGAAGATGCACTGCTTGACCTTCTTTCCTGAGAGAGCGGTCTCTATAAGGGTGCCGCTGATCTTGTAGTCGCGCCAATAGACATCGTTGGGCCATTTCAGCGTGATGTCAGACACGCATGCGCCGAGCGCCTCTCTAAGGGCGAGCGCTTCTGCCATGGACAGGACAAACTGCTTGTCGGCATCCACACCAGTGGGCTTTATGAGCATTGAGAACAACAGGTTCTGACTGATCTCGCTCTCCCATGTGTTGGTGCCTTGACCTCGTCCGTTGGTTTGATATTCGGCTGTTACGACAACGAGGTCGCTGTCTGTACAGTCGGTATACTGACTCAAGAATTTGTTGGTTGAGTCGGTCTCTCTCAATCTGATGATGTTTGTCTTCATATTTTTTTTTTTTGCGGCAAACATTTCTGCCTCCGCGTCATCCTGAAATTTTTTTAGAGCTTTTTTTTACTTGCTCTTCTCCTCCTTTTTTATCTCTATTTTGCTCTTAATATTTCTTCTTTTCCTCCTCATTCATCTCTTTTTCATTCCTCCTCTCTCATCTTTTCTCCTTTTTCCTCTCTTCCTCTCTTCCTCGTTTCCTCTCTTCCTCTCCTCTATAATTTTTCCTGCTTGTTTTATATAGAAGGTTTTTATCTAAAGGCGAGTAGAGGCCTGAAGGCGTCTTCGATGTGTTCTATCGACTTAAGCTTTTCGGGGTTGCCCACGATGGACACCACATCGAAGCGGAGCCAGTCGTCGATATTGTTTTTCTTTACATAATGGTTGGCGGCATGAGCAATGTTTTTTATCTTTTTCATATCCACGGCATCGGTAGGGCGTGTCACATCGTCCTTAGTTCGTGTTTTAACCTCCACGAACACCAGGGTGGCGCCATCGGGTGTGCGTGCTATGATGTCGATGTCGCGATGTCCGCTGCGCCAGTCGCGGTCTACGATGGTGTAGCCCTTATCGCGAAGCAGTTGGGTAGCGGTTTCCTCGCCCCATTTTCCAAGCTCATTATGTGCTGCCATTTTTCTCCTTTCTTTTTTTTTATTTCAAACAAGCGTTATTTCAAACAAGCGTTCTTTCAACCAAGCCGTTCTTTCAACCAAGCCGTTCTTTCAACCAAGCCTGTTCTTTCAAACGTTTTGTTTTATGCATTATTATTAAAACCAAAATAGCGCAACCCGACTGACAATTTTTTTGTAGTATGGTTGCGCTATAGGTTTGTGGGTGTTTTGTTTAAATGATTTTATTTCTCCTCAACAAAGTCGACATATTCGCCTTCGTCTTTAGGGATAATTTTCTTGTTGCGGTCAGCGTGTGACCGTGAGTCGCTTATGCCTTCAGCGTTATAAGAGCTGTTGCCGTAAGCGTTATTGCCGTAAGCGTTGTTGCCGTTAGTCTTTCTATGGCCTTGTTGTCCATGTCTTCCGGCGTTGTTAAACTGTTGTTTGATGTCCTGTATTCTTTTCAACACCTTGAAGACGGTCAAGCCTCCAAGCAGAAAGACGATGCCGAAGATCATCAACACAAACAATAGAAAAAATTTTATCATATTATTCTCACACAGCAAGTTTTACAAACAAATGTCTCTTAGGTAATGGCGATGCCTTTCCCATTTTATCTCAGCAAAGCCTCTATCTCAGCAAAGCCTCTATCTCAGCAAAGCCTCCATCTCGGCGAAGCCTTTTTTTACCTTTTTACCTTTTTACTTTTTTACCTTTAAAACTCCCGACACCACGATATAAGCCAGGATGATGCCCCAGAAGCTGGTGAGCGGTCCGAAGACGATGATGGCAAGAACAGAAGCGATGGCGAAGCTATACTTCACCTCGTTGTCTTTCCATCCCCAGTGTTTGAACTTGAGGGCAAACATCGGCAGCTCGCAGATCAAGAGCCAGCTCGACAGCACAATCATGACGAGCATGACGGGCAGCATGTAAGCGGAGCCTTCAAACCAGTCGTTATGTGTGGCAAGCAGTGAGCCCCAGAAGAGGGCGTTGGCAGGTGTCGGCAAGCCTATGAACGAGGTCGTCTGGCGCTCATCGAGGTTAAACTTTGCCAGTCGCAAGGCAGAGAATGCTGCCACGACAAAGGCGAAGAAGGGTAGGATAGGGCGCAGACACTCTATGGCTGCGGGATATTCCATGACGCTCAACTGGGCAAAGATTATTGTTGCAGGTGCCACGCCGAAGGTCACATCGTCAGCAAGCGAGTCGAGCTCCTTGCCTATGGGCGACGATACCTTAAGCAGGCGTGCGCTCATGCCGTCGAAGAAGTCGAACGCTGCACCTACGATAATCCACAGCAAGGCCATTTGTGCTTCGCCTTGGAAAGCGAAGTAGGTGGCCACGCACCCCGACATGAGGTTTAGACATGTTAGGGTGTTGGGAATAATTTTCTTAATTGCGTTGAACATTTTTTCTTTATTTTTTTACTTCAGTTTGGCAATGACCGTCTGGTCGCCTGTTGTGGCCTGACCCATCTTCACGCACACCTCGGTGCCGAGGGGCAGGTACACATCGACGCGTGAGCCAAACTTGATGAAGCCCAGGTGCTCGTCAATGTAACAGTCTTCGCCGTCCTTGGCGTAGGTCACGATGCGGCGTGCCACAGCTCCTGCAATCTGTCGGCACAGAATGTCGACACCATCGGGCGTGGTGATCATCACGTCGGCATGCTCGTTCTCCTCGCTGGCCTTGGGCAGCCATGCCTTATGGAAATTGCCGTTCTTGTGATGCACAAACTTTACCTTGCCGTCAACGGGGAACCAGTTGGCATGAACGTTGAACAGGCTCATGAAAATACTTACCATCAGACGCTTGTCGTGGAAATATTCGTTCTCCTCTACCTCTTCTATCACAACCACGCGTCCGTCGGCGGGCGCCACGACAATCTTGTCGGTGTCCTCTTGCGGGAAATAGCGCACAGGGCAGCGGAAGAAGTTGATAACAATGGCGTACACCGTGCCCATCACAGCCATGAAACACCAGAAAGGCACTTTGTTGTCGATGAAACGCCAAAGAAGCAGAGCAATGGCTGCTATGACAATGAAGCCGTAGACAAGTGTGTCGGTTCCTTCACGATGTAGGCGTATTTTCTTAAATTTCTTTATATTTTTAATCATAGTAGTCGGTTAGGATTATTCTTTTGCAAAGGTAAAGGTTTTTTGCTTATCTCGCAAAAAAAAGCATGGCTTCTTTTGCATATATCGAATATAAAGTATAACTTTGAAAGCCCAAACGCACTTTTTTTTATTACACTTTTCATTTAATGGAAGATTTTGTTCATTTGCATGTGCACACCTACTACTCGTTACTGGACGGACAGTCGAGTGTGCAGAAACTCGTCGACAAGGCCATTGCCGACGGCATGAAAGGCATGGCCATAACCGATCATGGCAACATGTTCGGCATAAAAGAGTTTTTCAATTATTGCAATAAGGTGAACGGCAAACTCAAGAAAGAGGGTAAGGAGCCGTTCAAACCTATATTTGGCTGCGAGATGTATGTGGCTCACCACCGCAAGGAGGATAAGGTGAAGGAGCATGGCGACATGGGTGGCTACCACCTCATTGTGCTCGCCAAAAACTATCATGGCTATAAGAACCTTATAAAACTGGTGTCGCGTGCGTGGGTCGACGGCTATTACATGCGTCCTCGTACGGATCGTGAGGACCTGGAGAAATATCATGAGGATCTCATTGTGTGCTCTGCCTGCATCGCGGGTGAGGTGCCCAAGAAGATTCTCAACGGCGACATTGAGGGTGCGCGCGAGGCGATTGAGTGGTACCACCGCGTGTTTGGCGACGACTATTATCTGGAGCTTCAGCGACATGAGGTGAAAGATCCCACGCTGCGTGCCAACCGCGAGACGTTCCCCCTGCAACAAAAGGCCAACAAGGTGCTCATTGAGCTGGCGAAGGAGTATGGCATCAAGCTGG
>OIYG01002188.1_pt1 | contig 12951 bp, 14 predicted proteins | sample 1587861 | NCBI WGS metagenome assembly OIYG01 (sample SAMN03283272) | human gut metagenome | biome: human-associated habitat; material: feces | host: Homo sapiens | place: Peru | collected 2012 | reverse complement strand
TCGTCATTCTGAAAGGCTTAAAAAATCCTTTGAGCATGCGAAAAGTGATTTTTAGTCTATTCAGAATCTGTTTTAATAAATATCAAGTTTGTACAATCTTGGCAAACAGATTCCGGATCGGAGTCCTGAATGACATCTTGGTGAGCATAGCAAGCTGTCGTTCTTTGGAAAGACATAAAAATCACGATGTCGGCATGGCAATGCCAACCTACTTTACAAGTAGCTATATTACTGGTAACGTCTGTATTTCAGCTCGTTTGGCAAGTATGCCCAACCGACATTTTCAGTATTATAGAGAAGTCAAGAAATTAAGCAATACTGTATCAGTAGAGGGCTTTACCCTTTCAAGACCTCTATTCTGTTGTCGTCTTTAATTTCGACAGGGGCTTTTGAAGCTTTCAGGATTTCTTCAACGCATTTTGAAGCATCAAAATCATACTTTTGAGCAATCTTTTCAGGCTGATTTAACATCGGAAATCCGTCATTTCCCTGTGCAATATAATCGTTCAACACCGTTGAATAAACCTTATTTTCTCTCGGATTATTTATATCAATAGGGGTTTGTTTGCCGTTTTTATCAACAAAAGTCATCGATTTAATCTTTCCGTCCTCTGTCACAGAATATTTAATCCCCGAAGCATAGAAAATTCCCGGTTTATTTGCAGTATTTGTAAAAGATTTTGCAGCCTTTTTGAAAGCGTCAACAATATCTTTTTCCGTATAATTTACACGGTACAACTTATTTCTGAACGGCAAAATATCCGACAAAATACGAGTATCTACTTTACCTTGTTCAAAGTAGCCTCTAATATTTGCTGACGGCAAAATCGCAATATCGCAATCCAAATCTTTTCTTATACAATCCGCAATAAAATAAGCGTGCGGATTAGGTTCTATCAAATCCTTTGTCAATGGAGGCGGGGCTGATTTTATAAATCCGTAAGTTTCACGCACCCCGAAAATCTTATTAAAAATATACTTTGCTGGAGCATTTCTGTTAAATACACGAGTTGTTGCAACATTATTCTGAACTTTTCTAATCACTCCGTTTTGGTCAAATTCCAAATTCAAAATTCCGAAATTCTTACCGTCACGCCCTGCCTGAGTGATTACAACAGGTTCGCCAGTTTTGGAATAAAAAAGATTTTTACCTTCTTTTACATCTAAAAGCAAATCATGCGAATGTCCACCCAAAATCACGTCAATCCCCTGAGTTTGTTTTGCGACAATTTGGTCTAAGGTATAACCCAAATGAGAAAGCAAAATCACCTTATTTATGCCTTGTTTTTGGAATTTGTCAACCTCTTTTTGAATATCTGCCAAAGTTTCTTTCGGCGTATCAACCTGAACATCTTTTTGCAAAGAACCCGTTTTTGTACGTTTATGCAAATCAATCGGCGAAACTCCGATTACCCCATATTTATGACCGTTTTTCTCGATAATTTCGGTAGAAACAACACTGTTAGAATACGGATTGTGAGAATTTATCTTGACATTATTTGCAAGTAACTTGTACTTAACCAGCGGTAAAACTTTACCGACATTTTCTTGCATGTCATATTCGTGATTGCCTACAGCCGATGCCAAAACACCAATCATATTTTGAAACATCACGGCGAGCTCATTTGTTTTAAAGTCCTCACCAATCATAATATCACCTGATGACAACTTAAAAGTATCTACTTCGTTCTCTCTTCCCTTATAACGAGCGTCAAAATCCTTAGCCGCAGTAATCGTACGTTCCATATTTATAGATTTCCCATGATAATCATTGATGTAAAAAATGCTCGTTTTAATATTTGGATTTTGTCCGACTGCGTTAATCATGTTACATGGTTCCCTTTACCATGAAAACATCTAAAAAAAATTTTTGACGGTCTTATATACTTTTATTTACAAATGTTAAAATTTCATAATCTGGACATCCCAAGATTTTGAAAGCTCTTGATATAATTCGTGAACTTTATCCACCACCTCAAGAAGAACAATTCCATAATTCACGCACGCAAATTCGCCCATATCATGCAGCCCGATACGAGTTTTTATGGCACACCCGTAACGTGTCAAAATTTCCTGCAACTTTTGAGCATCATCTAACCTGTTTTGAACCGATATTCCTATTATTGCACTCATAAACAAATTATAAAATACCCCCACAAAAAATTAAATTCCCCACCCTGTGAATATTAAAAGAGCGGATTGAAAACAAACCGCTCTTGATTGTTATTTTTTGGCTAAATTTTTTAATTAATCGTCATCACGTTATTAATATTACCGTCTTTTGTTGTAAAATCGGCATAACTTTCTTTTGCTCCTGTAACAGGGTCTTTTACTGTAATATTACCGCCAGTCAATTTACCGTTTTTATCATAGAACATAGTTTGGGTTAAATTACCTTTTTTATAAATAACTTTTCGTTGGTCTTCGCCCTGTTCTTTGCAACCTCTACCGTCATAAACAGTAACAGAACCACCATCAGGCGTATCATAAAACATAGGTGCTCCAAGATGATATGCTGTTCCTTTAAATGTGCAACCTTGTTTTTCTAAATCTTCTTTACTCGGGACATCACCTAAGCCAATCGGACTTTTTGAAATCAAATTTTTGATTTCCTTGCGAGAAAGCGGGTCTTCAAGATATTTATCAATATCTTTTTGGGTAATTCCGCCCTCTTTATAAAGTCCCGTCATTTTGACATTTGAGGGGTTGATTCCGCCTGATTCGATACCACTAGCCTGTTCCGGTGTCGTCAATCTTAAAATCGGCGAATTTCCGCCAAGTTTTTCAATACTCATACTTCTGTCTCCTTAATAATTAGTACCTCGTGAATTTGCACATCACTTACCATTATATAAAAACATTTTGTTTCTCGAAATTGCGTGACTTTAAGAATTTTAAATAGTAAATACTCTAAATATAGAATTAGCAAAGGATTTGAGGTTTACATAAATTTACATTTAACCTGTCGGTTGGGCATACTTACCCAACAAACCGAAAACTATGACATAACTTGACATTTTAGGTGTCGGAATAGCAATTCCGACATACTTTTGCATTGAAATATGTGTTCAATATTGAAAAATATCGGCTTTCCACCCATAAATATTGACATATACTTAGCAAAAAAAAATAATACCCTTAAAGGGGTATCATTTTTGATTTGTTTAATTTTACAACCTTTTATTCAATATCAAGGTTATCATCGGCTTGAAGCTGTTTTTTCTTCAAATTATGCACAACGGCATCGACTAACAACTCATAGGATTTCATCTTTTCAATATGAGGAAATTCCTCTTTGAGTTGGCTTCTGACCATTGCTTCCAGCCCTTGTTCGTCAGAAATACTTTCTACTTCATCAACACCTGTTATCGCTTCTAAAAAGTCTGTGGTGCTTTTGTCTAATTTATTCTTTCCGGAAAATGCCAGCCAATTAAACTTTGGATTAACATTTTCTTTAATCTTTTTTACAATTTTTAAGTTTTTTAATCGGTCAAGCATGCCTACCTCATTTCTAACCTTGTATATTTAATAAGTATCGTAAATAAAATAATTGACTGTTTTTTGAATTGTTTTTACAAAAATTAACATTTCCTATAATTTGCTAAAATCTGCCAAATAATCGTATTTATTTTTCAACAATGTCAACAATGCCAATCTGTTGTTTTTGACGTTTTCGTCCTTATCCATTACCAAAACGTCATCAAAGAATTTTGTAACATAAGGATTTAGATTTTGCAATTCTGTTAAATATTGTTCATAATTTTCAGTTTCTGCAACCTTCTTAACCTCTGCATACAAATCCTTTTCTGCCGCTTCAACAAAGTATTTTTCATCAATATTATCAACTCTGTTATCTTTCAGAATTCTGATAACACGATTAGCATTCTCAACAAGTTGAGGAGCATTCAATTTTTCAACAATTTCAACACGTTTTGCATAATCCGCAACATTCAACAACGGATTTTTAACCGCACACGCTTCCAGCACGTTTTTATTGAATTTATCACCCAAGAAAATAATCATTCTTTGTACGAAAAATTCATTAACTTCTTCTGCACAATCTCTTTGTACCGGCAACAATTTCAACGCTTCTTTAATATATTTGTCGATATTAATATTCAAGTTACTGTCCAAAACAGTTCTGATAACGCCCAAAGCCGCTCTTCTTACACCCAACGGGTCAGAAGAACCTGTAGGCTTTTTACCTGCCGCAAATACGGCACAAACGGTATCAATTTTATCCGCAATACCAACTATTTGACCTTCCAAGCCTTTTGCTGTTTCACTTTCGGCATTTAGCGGGAAGTAGTGTTCTTTTATACCTTGAACAACTTTATCATTTTCTTTTGAAACTCTTGCGTAATCAGAACCGATAAAGCCTTGCAATTCGGTAAATTCAAACACCAAATTAGTTGTCAAATCAGCCTTACACAAAAGTGCAGTTCTCATAACATCTGCGGTCGGAACTTTCAAATCATTTGCAATATTTTCAGACAATTTGATAAGTCTTTGAGTTTTGTCAAACATTGTACCCATGCCCTTTTGGAAGGTAACACCTTTCAAAGCGTCAACATAATCAACCAATGGCTTTTTAGTATCTTCATTAAAGAAGAACACCGCATCATCAAGTCTTGCCTTGATTACACGAACATTACCCGCTTGAACATTTTTAAACTCATTTCCGATATAATTTGTCATCGTAATGAATTTATTGATAAGTTTTCCATTTTTATATAACGCAAAATAACGTTGGTGAACCGCCATAACAGTAACGGTAACTTCTTCAGGAATATCCAAATATCTCGGATCAAATTCGCAAATTGCAGGAACAGGATATTCCGTAATAAAGGTAACTTCATCCAACAAATCATCAGTATAATAAGGTTTTGCACCTACGGTTTGAGCCACCTCTTCCGCTTTCTTAACAATAATTTGTTTACGTTCGTCTTGGTCTGCAATTACATAAACCTTACGCATAATTTCAAGATAATTTTTAGGATTATCAATCAAAACTTTTTGCTCTGAGAATCTGTGACCTCTTGAATAGATTGAAGATTCTTTATCAATAATTTTAATTTTAACTTCTTTGTCATCTAAAATTGAAACAATCCATTTGATTGGTCTTGAGAATTTTTCATCGTTGTAGCCCCATCTCATAAAGTGAGAACCTTGAAGCTTCATAAATATTGATGGAACATTCTCCTGTAACAAATCGGCAATAGACTTACCTTTCACCAAGATTTTTGCATACAAATAATTGTCTTGAACATACAAATCTTCTTTTGTTAAATTATTTTTTCTTGCAAAACCTTCACCCGCTTTTGTCAAATTGCCGTCAGCATCAAGTGCCACGTTTTTAACAGGTCCTTTAACGATTTTTTCTTCATCAGCGGTTTTGTCTTCCAAGCCGTCAATAATTACGGCAAGTCTTCTCGGTGTCGCATAAACTTTTATATCCCCGAATTTAACTTTGTTATCGTTCAAAAAAGTCTTAAACCCGTTGTGCAACTGGTCAATCGCTTGCGGAATAAACTTGTAAGGTAATTCTTCTGTTCCAACTTCCAATAAATATATACTCATATTTCGTCCTTCTCACTCTAATAACTGCTAAAATTATAGTAAAAGCAAAATAGCTTGTAAATATAATATTAATTTTTACTAAATCGCCAAAGCCCTTTTCTTGTTTCGACTTTTACGGGTACTGATGAAACTTGTTGACCGTAAATATTTTGTGACGGGTTATTTCTTAGTCTTATATTGCTTATGCCCATTCTTATTATTTCTTCGTCTTCTTCCACCATCTTTTTTTTTTGCTTTGTTGGTTTGCTATGTAATTATTATTTGAAACGTTCTCATTAAACGCACCTGCCATTAATGTTGAAGTATAAACAGGGGTTGTATGAGCATAGTCAAACAAAATTACACCGCTTGCGTTCATCAATCTTGCCTGATAAATTTGACGAACCAAATCCTCAGGAGCTCCACCCATAAAGGTTACAAATACTCCCGCATAGAGATCTGTTTTATAAGATTTTACCCTTGCCACATCGTACATCATAGATGCCAACATTTTAGGGTCATAAGTCAAAAATAGCGGTGTGAACCCGTCAACATAATCATTAGTTGACCAACTTGTCCAATCTTGTTGTTTGGTCGAAAGAGCTGATGCTATATCAGGGAATATTACCGTGCTGATATATGTGTGGCGTTTTCTACATAATTCGCCCGCTTTTTGAACAAAATCAGTAACTTTTTGTCTTCTGTACAAATTCCAATCATACCATTGAGCATCTGCAGTGGTTAAATCTACAGGATCTTCACCGTAAAGTTGTTTAAAGTTTTCACGAGCATAAGCCGAAAAACCCCACGAATTCATATCATTGTTCGTTTTAGCACTCGGATATCTGATATAATCCAAATTTATTCCGTCAGGTTTGTATGTCACAATTATTTCATCAAGCAATTCCAGCAAAAATTCCTGAACCTCAGGATTTGCAGGATCTATAAAATACCCGTTATGTTCTGATACGGATTTTGAATATGTTTGAGAATTAGCATCTTTTTTCAACTTGTTTCCCCAATCGGGACGAATAGCCAAAATGCTTGAAGGTTCACTGCTTGGTGCCTTGTTACCGACATAAAAAGTTTGAAACCAAATATGGACTTTAATTCCTCTTTTATGTGCTTCGGTTATCCACGCTTCCAACGGGTCAAAACCTGAAAAAATCTCATTTTGTACGGTAAAACCGTACTTATTCATAACACTGCTCGGGAAAATGGTTTTTCCGTGAAAATAAGTTTCCAAGAAAATACTGTTAAACCCGTCAGCCTTGATTTTGTCAAGTGTTGCAATAATTTGCTCACGAGAAGTTTCGACAGGCCTAATCCAAGTACCTTTGAGTTCGTTTTTCATATAAGGTAAAGTGGTTTTTATTGCCATATTTGCCGCATCAATCGCTTCTTGAGCATATTGCCTCAAAACAGCACCGTTTTGGTTTTCATTTTGTGCAATAGTCAAATAATTTTGTGCGGTTTGAATATAACTGTTAGGTAAATTTGAATTATATCCCGCAAAACGAGTTTTGTAGAAGTTCATCATAGATTGTGCTTCCGCAATTTTCACTTTTGCTTCGTAAGTATAACTTTCTGAAGTAGTATAAACAGTTAAGGTTTTTGTTTCCTCGTTTACATAAACCTTTGAACCGACAGAAATATTTTGAGTAATCCAGTTTTTAGCAACACCGTGACCACTGATTACAATACCGTTTTGCGGGATAACGGAATCCGCACCACTAATTGAAGTTACCACGTTATCTTCAACAATCGCTTCTGTTCCGAACTCGTTTGTTCCGGTATGAACACCGTATTTCGGAGTATAAACAATCAACTGATTTGCCCCACGTCCGCCAGGGAATAAATTAACCGTTGAAGAAGGGTCTATTGTTGTTATTTTTGTTGAATTTTGCTTAAATATTGCTTCGTTACCGCTGAAAGTTAAAGGAGAAAACGCTTTTAACGTTGGTTCCTGTATAAGTTGTTCTTCCTTAGTATCATCTTCATCAATCAGCATTATGTCGTCTGAAAAGGCATAATTTGGGAGAAGTAATAATGATATGATTAAAAATATTAAATAAGATTTTTTCATTAAAATTTTCCCTTAGTCCTTCTATAATAGCCTGTATTTTTATATTTTACACTCTCTAATTCTTTAATTTTTGAGGAAATTTTTGAATTTGACGGGTTTAAAATATACGCTTTTTTATAATATTGGTTGGCTCTCAGCAAATCCCCGAGTTTTTCGTACATTACAGCCATTTTGACCAACATTTCGTAATTTTCACGATATCCGTTATCTAAGGCTACATCATAAAAATATAACGCTCTTGTGTATAAATTTCGTCTGTAATAATACTCTCCGAGATAAAAATTTGTTTTAGGATTACTTCTGTCAAGCATTAACGCATTGTAAAAATACCCTTTTGCAAACTTATTCTCATTTTCTATGTCGTAAATCCGCCCCATCTGTACAAGATAATTTATATTTTCGGGATCAATACGAGTCAGGATAAAATATTCACCGCTCGCACGCTCCAACAAATCTTGTTTTTCTTTTTTATCTTTGGATTTTAGAGCCTTATTAAAATAATAATCAGCACGCTCTGAAACAGCCTGCTTATCTAATGTTGAATAATCAATTATCGCATCATTGTATTTGATAGTACCAAATTCAACCGCATTAGAACAGTTATTGGTACATAAAAGGAATGCACCAATAACCGTAAAAACCGCTCTAGAAATCTTTGTAAGACGGCACCGTTTCAACATTGTGATGATAGTATCCATAATCTTCGGCTGCCGGATCTGTATATACATAAAGTTTTCTCCAGAATCTTACAAATTTATTTTGCTTTTGGAACGCTTCTTCATCAGGGGTGTAATATTCCTGATTATTCGCTCTTGCTTTATTTATTGTCATTGTTTCAGCAACTTGTTTTGAAAATCCGTTGTTTTGAACCGCTGTCGGGTTAGTCATTTCATCAACGGAAATAGCCGCCTGAGCCATAACAGGAATTGCTGCAACTACCGCAATTAGTAATAATTTTTTCATAGCCACCTCTTTTTATTAGATTATAATTTTATTTTACAAGTATTGCAATAATATTATAATTTGTTTACATAAATTCGTCATATACTGTTTGAAGGATTTTTAAAAAATTTTATTGATATTCGTTTAATGAATTATTAATAACCTCTTCCAGTTTGTTTAATAACTCTTCTTCAGGCACTTTTGCAACAATTTTTCCTTTTTTGAAGACCAAACCTTCACCAATACCGCCCGCAATCCCGAAATCCGCATGTTCTGCTTCCCCAGGACCGTTTACAACACAGCCCATTGTGGCAATTTCTATCGGGTAATTTAAGTTTTTGAACCTGTCTTCAACCCTTTTGGCAAGATTTATCAAATCAATTTGAGTTCTTCCACAAGTCGGACAAGAAATAAAATTCACCCCTCTTGAACGTAACTTCAAACTTTTCAAAATTTCATACCCCGCATAAACCTCTTCAACAGGATTATCCGTAAGTGAAACCCTGATAGTATCACCGATACCTTTTGCCAAAATTATCCCCATTCCGACAGAAGATTTTATCAAGCCGTTTTTCAAAGTCCCTGCTTCCGTAATTCCCAAATGCAAAGGATATTCACATGCCTGAGCGATTTTTTCGTATGCCTCGATAGTCGTCAAAACATCGGAAGATTTTAGAGAAATTTTAATCATATCAAAATCCAAATCCTCTAAAATTTTTACATGCCCTAACGCACTTTTTACCATTTTGTCAGCCAAAGGAATTTCCAAAGCCTTCAAATCTTTTTCCAAAGACCCTGCATTAACTCCGATTCTTATCGGAATTTTTTGCTGTTTTGCAAGTTTTACAACCGCTTCAACTTTTTCACGAGAACCGATATTTCCGGGATTTAATCTCAAAGCGGAAATCCCGTTATTTATACATTGAATAGCCAATCTGTAATCAAAATGAATATCCGCAATCAACGGAACCGGTGAAATTTTAACCAAAGGTTTTATAGCGTCTGCCGCATCTGAATTTAACACGGCAAGTCTTACCAATTCACAACCCGCATCTGCAAGTTCTCGGATTTGTCTTGAAGTTTGCTCAACATCACGAGTATCTGTGTTACACATTGACTGAACGGAAATCGGGTTATTATTACCGATTTTTACATTTCCTATAGTAATTTCTTTAGATTTTCTTCTTTTTATCATAAAATAATTTTAGCACAATTAAGAAAAGAGGGGTAAAAACTATGAGAGTTGCGGTATTATCTGATTTACATGCCAACGCATTGGCACTTGAAGCGGTTATGAAAGATGTAGTTTCACAAAAATGTGAGCATGTTTTTTGCTTGGGAGATTTAGCTCTTGCCGGACCGCAACCGAAAGAAGTTGTCGAATATGTAATGAATCAGGACACTTGGACGGTAATTCAAGGGAATACCGACAAAATGATTGCTCAATACGGACCTGAAGTTATTGAATTTTTAGAAGAACAATATCCCGTTATGGCTAACGCTATCGCTGATGACGTAACGATTTTGAGCGATGAACACAGAGCATATTTGAATAATTTACCGCCTATGCTTCAACTCGAAATTGAAGGTTGCTCGGTTTTATTAGTTCACGGTTCCCCAAGAGCCAACAATGAAGACATTTTACCAAACATGCCACTTGAAAAAATTGAAGAAATTATTTTCGGAACAAACGAAAGTCTGATTTTGTGCGGACACACCCACATTCCTTGCGGCTACCAAACCCACACAAAACAAACGGTAGTGAATGTTGGCAGTGTCGGACGACCGATGACACAAGAACCTAAAGCATGTTATGCAATCATTGATTTTAATATGGGTTCATTTGAAGTTAAGCACAGATTTGTGGATTATGACAACGTAAAAGCCGCAGAAATAATGTCAGAACGTGGTTTTGTCGGAGCAGACAGACTTGCCGATTTGTTATTAAACCCCGTAGAAAGACACATTTAACAAATTATGTGCGATTTAATTTCCGATTATAAATCTCAAAAAGAGCAATATCGAAAGATATTTGCTCAAACTTTGGCGGAAATTCAAGAACTGATTGCACAAAATTCTCCAAAAAGTTTTGAAGGGGATATTTTCGCTCAGTATGAAAACAACTCAACAGGAAAACTTTGGCAAGAAAAAACAGTCAAACTCCTTGCGAAACGACTTATTGAAATCAAAAATTCATCAACAAAACAATTAAAAGAACTCAGAACAAAATCACACTGCATAGGTTGCGGAACCTGTTGCAAATTTGCATGTAGCGAATTTTCACCAACCGAACTAAAAACAAAAGCGCAAAACGGGGATAATACCGCACAAGATTTTCTAAGAACCTTTGTTCCATACCAAGATATAGAAGAAGTTAGGAAAGTTTTTCCCGAATATGTAAAACTACTTGAAGCAAACAACGAAAACGGATATTACTTTTACCATTGCCCAAAAGTTACGCAAGGCAACAGATGCCCAGATTACGAAAATCGTCCGCAGATTTGCCGTGATTTTCCCGACAATCCGACAGCCTTTTTACCGCCAAAATGCGGATTTAAGGATTGGAAATTGAAATCAAATTCTGTTTCGCTTAAACTTAGTGCAGAAATGGAAATTTCGCTTTTTTATATCGAAAAAATAAAAGGATTATATAAATAATGAAAATTTTATCAGGATTAAGTCTAAAAGAAATCGAAGAAATTACCGACCAACTCGGAGCAACAAAATTCAGAGCAAGACAAATTCACAACTGGATTTACCTGAAATCAGTCAAAGAAATTGACGAAATGACAGATTTGTCAATAAAATTCAGGGAAGAATTGAAAAAAGTTGCAACGGTGACCGATATAAAAATCAAAGTTAAACAAGTCAGCACAGACGGAACAATAAAATATCTTTTGGAATTTCCTGACGGCGAATGTGTCGAAACCGTACTTATGCGTTTTGACAACCGTGCAAACCTCACAGCCTGCGTAAGTTCGCAAGTCGGCTGTGCCGTGAATTGCTCATTTTGTGCAACAGGTAAACGAGGATTTATCAGAAACTTAACCTATAAAGAAATTATCGAACAAGTCCTGACAATTCAACGTGATACAAACCTAAAGGTTACAAACGTTGTATTTATGGGACAGGGTGAACCATTGCTAAACTTAGACAACGTACTAAAAGCAATGGACATTTTTAACGAAAATTTCCAAATCGGAGCAAGAAGATTGACGATTTCTACCTCAGGAATAATTCCGCAAATCTATAAACTTGCAGAACTTGAAATGCAATCAACTTTAGCCTTGTCGCTCCACGCACCAAACCACGAAACAAGACTAAAACTTATGCCGATTGAAAACAAATACAATATGACAGAACTTCACAAAGCATTGAAGCATTATTGCGAAAAAACAGGCAGAAGAATCACGATAGAATATCTGTTAATTAAAGATTTGAACGACACAATCGACAGTGCGAAACAACTTGCAGCATATTTAAAAGATATCAAGTGTAATATCAATTTAATCCCATACAATCCGACAGAAAAGAACGATTACAAACGCCCGTCAAACAATTCAATAATGAAATTTAAATCACTAATGGAACACTCAGGCAAAAAAGTAACCGTAAGACTAGAACGAGGAGCGGACATTGACGCCGCCTGCGGTCAGCTCAGAGGCAAAGTGGAGTAGGAATTACCATTTTTTAGGAACAACACTGTCTCTCAAAATTTCAAAAACAAAAGCGTCTTTGTTAAATTGATTAGGTGGAGCAGACCCGTTCAAGTCCAAAATCATATACCCGCAAGTGTTTTCATAACCGCCATCTCGCATATTACAGTTATCCCCTTGAGCCTTCATTATTACATGCGAACCGTCCATCAATATAACTTTATAAAACAATTTATCACGATAATTAGTATAAGTATTCCATTTTGAACCGTTCGGATTTTTGTAATCAACCACCAACATACAATTTGGTTTAAAGCCACAATCTTCGGAAACTTTCAAATATGGTACAATTTTTTGAGCAATCGCAGCAGTATTTTTTTGCGAATTAACCCACGGACCAACGACTTCAGAATTCCAACCTGAGATATCGCCATTCTCATCAACACTTCTTCTGATTGCATTTGACATTACAGACTGGAATTTTTTACATTTTGCATTATAAATTATTGCTCTAAAATTCTTGTATAACATAGGAATTGTCATAGCGGCAACTACACCGATAAGACCAAGTGTTATCAATACTTCTGCCAATGTAAAAGCTAGTTTTTTCATGTTTTCATGTACTCCTTTTCATGTTGTTTGAAACAATTTCCGAATAACAAGAAAATTTATTTGCTCTTTTCAATCGCAAAAATTTTCTAAGTTTTC